>ERZ780157.563-NODE-563-length-48232-cov-21.015277_pt1 | contig 48232 bp, 33 predicted proteins | sample MGYA00511169_ERZ780157 | MGnify/ENA primary metagenome ERZ780157 (study PRJEB29588, sample SAMEA1965149) | human gut metagenome | biome: human gut; feature: human-associated habitat; material: faeces | place: Denmark | collected 2008/2010 ...
ATCGGTGCCGGTAGGGATGTCCTGGCTGTATGTGCCGTTCTCGGTCAGGCTGTACAGCATGGTGCCATGGTCCGTCATGCCCGCAGTAATCAGCGCCTGCTCCTGTCCGGTATAGGTCAGATTTTCCTGCGCCGTGGGAGCGGTGAAGGTGGGGGTAGCCTTGTTCACCTTGATGGTCACAGTTCCGGTCGCGGGGGCGTATTCCTCGTAGCCCGCAGCCGGGGTGAACGTCCACGAAGCCGTATAGTCGCCAGCTGCGCCGGGTTTGGCTTCAGGGTTCGTCCACGCGAACGTGCCCTTGACCTCTTCTCCGGTGCCGGGGTGTTTCATCGTGCCGGTGGCCGTAAGCTTACTTTCGTTCAGCATCTGGCCGTAGGTGATATCCGACGCGCTGACGGTGACGCCCGATGCATTGGGGGGAATCCTTGCGCTAATGTAGACCTTGATGGTAAACTCGAAATTCTGATAGTTCGTGGTCACAACCGGGACGGTTATCGTGCCGATTTGTGTGTTAACATCTGAGGTGTGCGCAGACACAGTGGGCAGAGTCAGAATGCCTTCCTCTGACACGGACATACCGTTGTTGCTGTCGAGGTAGGTGCTATCCGTAAAATGGTAATCACACCCTTGATACTGGATATCGCCATACTCGCAGCCCTCAGACAGCTTCGGCAGGAGCTTGGCCAGATCGATCGTGTAGGTCTTTGCCAGATCGTTGAAAACAAGCTGCGTGATCTCACCCGGTGAGGTCACAGTGGCTTGCTTGATGGTAAAGGTCGCGCCGCCGGATTGTGTGATTACCTTCGATGTTGAAGGAGTGTCCTCACCATAGGTCTGAAGCACATAGTTGTCGTCGTTGAGTGTTATTTTGAAGGTGATCCCATACTTCTCACCGGCATCCGGCGAATAGATGGTTTCTTCACCACTCTTCTTAACAAAGTACGCATCCGAAATGGTGTAGGCTTCACTCGGAACATCGACGACGCCAGAAGCAGAAAGCGTTTTGAATTTCAGAGCCGTTGCCCATTCGTTTGCGCTCATGTTAATTTCCGCCGTGCCGTCATAGACTTTGGAAATGGCAGAGGAAACCATGACGCTGTCGATCTTCATCGGCTCGATCTTCCATTCCACGTTTTCAATCTTGCCAGAGTAGTTGCCGTTGCCATTGACAGTCAGCGTATAGCTGCCCGCGTTGGCCTGCATCGTGGCATCCACGTAGAAGTCTGTGCCTTTGGTCAACGTTGTATTTTCGTCGAGCTTGACCGTGACCGCCGGGAATTGTTTTTGACCGTTATAGGTCGGGTTCTCGACTGTTACCTCCGCGCCCTCAAGGCTGACCGGCGTAACGGTGATGGTGATCTCCGCGCTCTTGGAATAGCCGCCGCTGGTGCAGATGAGGAGATAGGTGTGCGTTCCCGCGGCGAGATTGTCGGGCAGTGTGTAATTTGCGCCAGTTGCCCCTTCCAGCGGTGCTGTCGCCGCAGCCCCCTCGAGCTTATACCACAAATAGCTAAGGTCCGCTCCGCTCGTTTCGCCCATTCGGCAGCTTGAGACCAGCGTTACCTCTCCCGTCGTGCCATATGCCATGGTCGTCGGGACTTCTTTATGATTCTTATCCTTCGCGTATATCTTGACACTCTGGATGGGCGCTTTCTCCACGGTGACTTTAAGCCCACTTATTGTTTCCTTGTGGCTGTCATCCGCCCAATAACCGGTTTCGTACTTGAAGGCATAGCCCTCCTCCAGCAGGTCGCCGAGGGTCAGATCGGTCACCTTTTCATTGGAAACCGTCACCTTACCAATTCTGCCCTTCGTCGTACCGGAGTCCTTGATCGTCGCTCTGGCGTCCACGCTCAGCGCATCGACGTTGTGACCGTTCAGATCGAAGAGGAACGGATTGTTGATCATCACCGTAGTTCCGGTCACGTCCGCCAGCAGCTTCAGTGTGCAGCCGTTGTTTTTGGTCGCGTAAACGAGCGCATCGGTGAAGCTCGGGAAATACTTTGCGTCCGAACCGGTGATATCGACCTGTGCTGCGGCTTTCATCCCACAGGTGTGGCAGGGATCCTCCGTCATGGATTTTCCATCCGCCGAGCCGTGATCGCAGACCTTCTGGCAGACGGTACACTTGCCGTTTTCCCAGTTGTGCTCGCACGGGCGCACGGTCACTTCGTCTGCCGTTTGGGTCTCGCTGCTCAGATCGAGCACTGTGTCACCATTCCAGAACAGGCTTTCGTCCAGATAGTCGGAAAGATGCTTGCCGCTATCCTCTGTTTTGATGCTGTAGTTGTTAGTGCCCTTCCGGAACGTGCCGCTTTTCAGCACGGCGTTGCCATCTGTTTTTAACAGCACACCGCCGGTGTACGTGCCGCCGTCAAACTCCACCGTGCCATAGGTCACATATGCCAGCAAGACGGACCGTTGACCATTCAAGGTATCCGGTACAGTTCCGCTCTTTGCGGTCACATTTTCCAGTGTCAGCTTCGGGCCGCTATTGGATGAGATGTAAAGAACGCCCTCATAGCTCGTGCATCTGCTGCCATCCAGCGTGCCGTTTTTCAGCGTCAGCTGGCTTCCGTTGTGCAGCATGATCAGGCAGGCACCGTCGGCACTCAGGGTATGGTTGTCCAAATCAATGGTGAAGTTCTTTTGGGAAGAACCTACCTGCAGCACCGCGCCGTTGCCCAGATCAAGATCATCCAGCAGCGTGATGGTCCCGCCGTTCTGGACGGCATCGATCGCCTTCGACAGAGAAGCGTATTCCACATTTCCGATCTTTGCAACCGGCGCATCTATGGCCGTACCCTGCTGAACGGTCACGACCGTGTTGAAGCCGCCGCCGGTGCGCACCTGTGTTCTGTTCTCATCCACATAGACACAGCCATCTCCCAGAAGTTCCATGCAGTCGCGGCTGGTGGCGTCGGTGGTCTCGTTCACCTTCCAGAAAATGCTTTTGACATTCTCGTTTGTCATGGTATCCATGTAGGGGCGGAACGTACCGCCTTTCAGTGTGACTTGACTTTTTGCACCTACGTACAGTCCCTGATAGTCGCCGCTTTTGATGACAGCAGAGCCGAAGTCGCCCACCATCACACTGCTTTTATTGCTCGTTACTGTGGCGGTCACAGCTTCCAGCGTCATGCTCGCACCGGATCTGTACGCGCGGATGGCGCAGCTGCCGATTCCTGTGGCTTTTACTGTACCGTTCTTCACCGTTACGGTGGCATTTTTGACCAGCAGAACGCCGTCAGATGACCACGTCTTGGAGCTGGACAGCGTTTTGCCGTTCAGGTCGAAGGTGATGCTCTTGCTGATGGTCACATATGTCTCGCCCAGGTCTACGTCGCTTAGCAGTGTGACGGTATCGCCGTTCTGCGCCGCGTTCAGTGCCGCCGGGAGGGATTCGTATGTGCCTCCATCCGTGCCGTCTTTTTTTGTTACCGAAGCGGCCTCAACGACAGCCTCGTTGACTGTGAGTTCCGCAGTTGTTGACCGTTCCTCTTCGTAGTTCTTGGTTTCGCCGGTCTTGGCATAGACGTAATATGTGCCGGGTTCGCTGATTGCAGTGTTCTCGTCAATCTTGGGCATGGCATCGCTACCCTCTACGTCAGAAGAGCCCGCCCAGCTTTTTAACGCGGAAGCCAGATAATAATATGTCACCTCGGCGTCTTCCGGAGCACCCTCGACAGACAGAAGCGGAAGAAGTTTTTCGCCCGCCGTGCAAGCCGTCTGGGAAAGAGACACGGTCAGCTTGGGATAGGCCTTGTTGATGTTGCCGCCAATCGTAAACGTTTCTTCGCCCGCCTTGAGCTTGTACTTTACCGCGGCTTCGCCGATTAGCGCGATTTCCACAGTGACGGTATGCCATCCCGCGTCCGCGGAATCGAACGTCTTCTTGGCGGTAAAGCCCGTTCCTTCTTTGAGTTTGATTTCATTTGTGCCGTCTGTAAACGTCAAGTCGATTGGAATCGTGCCGCCGTCCGTCGTGCCGTCATAGCTGCGGCCAATGGAATCGGGCTTGCTGACGCACCGAATCTCTGTCCGCTTGTCTTCTCCGGGGATATACGTGCCGCCGCCCCCTTCTGTCGGGCTTCCGGGGGCTACATAAATCCCACCGCCTGCGGCGCTCTGCCCCGCATCGTTAAGGGCGGGGAGTTCGTTTTTCCCCTCCATAGTCGGCTCATTCTGCACGGCTTGTTTGCCGGTTTCTTCGTCTGCGGTATTCTTCTCGGCAGCCGCAGGCGCATCCTCTGTCGGGTTTTCTTCGGGGTTCGCGGGCGGGGCATTCTCACCCGCGCCGGTTTGTGCAGGGGTGGTCTTTTCTTCTTCTTTTTCTTCCAGCGCAGGTGCAGGGATTTGTGCTTCCTGCGTTGCACTGACCGTCTGTTCCGGCGGCTGTCCCTCTGCTGCCAGCGCCCCGGTGGGGGTCAGGGTCAGGCAGAGGGTGATCGCCAGAAACAGGCTCAATACACGTTTTTTCATCAGGTTTTCCTCCGTTTGACATCAGTGGTCGGAAATAAGCCACAGCTTTTTGGCTGCGGTTTTGGCTTCGCTGCGCCGCTTTACACCCAGTTTTTCTAAAATATGGCTCACATGGGTCTTTACCGTGGGCAGCTTCACGTCCATGATCTGCGCGATCTCGGCATTGCTTTTGTCCGCGCAAATCAAGCGTAGTATCTGTAATTCCGTAGGGGTAAGCTCCTTCGCCGCCCTCATGCGCGGGGCAAGAAAGCGCGGATAATAGGTCGCCTGTGTCCGCACGGCGGCCATAAGGCGCTTGTACCATTTTGTATCATCGTTCCGGTTCAGCTTTTCCAAAAGGGGCAGCACGGCGGCGCTGTACACGCTGACGGGCGTGATAAAGCTGTACTCTGCCGCCGTATCCAGCGCGGCCGTAAGCCGCGCCCGCCATGCGTTGTCCTTTTTCCGATACAGGGCAAGGGCGCACAGAATGTTCAGGTGGATGCCGTCAATATGCCGCCCGCAGCCCTGTATGTAGCGTTCCAGCGGCGAAAGCGTCAGCAGGGCGGCGTCCGGGCGGTTCTGCGCAATTTCAACCATGGCTTGCGTCAGGTATTGATACCGCTTCATTACGTTCAGGTGCATGGGGTCGCGGGGCGCTTTTGTGCGGTACCACTCGTCGGCACTGTCCTGGTCGTCACAGTGCAGGGCCATTCGGCAGAGCATCGCGTCCATATTCGGCAAAAAGCGGGTCAGACCCTGCGCTTCAAACCGGGCACGCAGTGTTTCAATCGTGCGGCGGGCATCTGCCGCCTGCCCCTTGGACAGCTGGCAGCGCGCCAGCAGCCCGTTCACGGCAAACTCTATATCCGGCGTTCCCTTTTGCTGAATCTCACTCACCTGCGGGATAAGCGCAAGCATACGCTCGGTGATGTTTTCACCCTTTTCAAATTTGCTTTCGGCAACGGCGCAGTCCGCCAGCCCCACGCCGTCTTTTTTCAGCACGGCCTCTACCGGGGTGCGAAGCGTCCGATACAAAAGATCGTCCTTTTTGCTCCACTCTGAAAAATCCTTGCCGCCGTTCATAATGCTGGGCAAGGTACTGGTCACGGAAAAAGACGGCAGCGTTATTTCTTTATCGGTCAGCAGCCGGAACACGGCCGGGATTGTTTTTATCAGCCCCTCCACACCGCGCTGCGGCAGGGAAATATCCAGCCATGCAAGGCGGCTGCGAGCCTGTCTGGCGGCAGGGTCCTGTTTTTTACGGCAGTCGGCAAAGTTCTTTAGCGCCCCATACCACCGTTCCGAGCCTTCATAGTCCATTGCCAGGGCGCAAAGCATACTCATTCCCTGCATCAGGGAAGGCGAAGCCAAGATTTCGCTTTCCGGCAGAGCGCGGTAATACTTTTCCATCTCGCTGTAATGTCCCATGCCGGGGTGCAGCTCGGAATTGCGGATCAGCAGCTCGGATATTTTGGCGTGATCCCCGCTTTTGGTGTAGCATTCCAGCGCGTGGGCATAATCCTCTTTCAGCTCGTAGTAAAGCGCCCCGCGGCTGAAAACGGCGCGGCGCTTTTCCTCGCTGCATTCCTTTTCCATCTCCCAGAGAAGGAAGGCGCGGAACTGCGGCCAGAAGTGGAAGTGCCGCACATCGTCATAACGCAGCATCGTTGTGTTGTGCAGAAGCCAGTCCAGCAGATTCCCGGTGCGGGGGTCGCCGCTGACCATTCGCGCCATTTCCAAATCAAAGCGCTCAAAGGGGGCAAGATCCAGCAAAAAATGCCGCACCGGAAGATCGAACCGGCGATAGATGGCATCCTCGAAGTAGCTGAACACCTCCCGGTAAGCCTGCGCTACGATTTCCGGGGCGAACGGCTTGCCGCCGGACATACACCGCGCCGTAACGGCGACGCCCAGCGGGTAGCCGATGGATTCTTTCAGGATGCCGTTGATTTCGCTTTCCGTCACGGCTGCCTTGCGGGCGGCAAAAAAGCCGCGTATATCCTCGCGGTCAAAAAGAAGGTCGTCCGGCTCCAGCGTGGTCATAAGACCCGTGTATTGGAAGGCCGTCAAGTACGACGGCGGCACCCCGCGGGAGAGGAACACAAACCGCCGCGTCGGGTTGGCACGGATCAGTTCACAGAGCGCCTGCGCGGTTTCCTGCTCCTGCAAAAGCTGAAAGTCGTCGATCAAAAGGACATCCCAGTTTTCCGGCAGTGTGCGCAGCGTAAAATCCGGCGCATCGGCACACAGCCGCAGCGTCCGATGCCCGCACAGCAGCGCATTGGCCAGCGCCGTTTTGCCAAAGCCGCAGGGCGCACTGAAAAAAAGGATGCGGCCGCTTTGCATAACGCTGTCAAATTTTTGCTGCACAGATGGTTTTATCAGAATATTTCCGGTCAATTTTAACTCCTTTTGGGTGAAGAACGTGGGAAATGCCATACTATAATAGTTAAATTATATCATCCGAAGGGGAAAAGTAAATCATCCCAAAGTATGAAATTTGGTCCTTTTGAAGGGGCCGTGCAGCGCGCTTATCTTCGGCTTTACGATATATTCTCCCGAAAAAAGCACTTGACAATTCGAGCATTTCACCCCATAATTTATATAATTAGTGTGGTGCTGTCAGCGGACAGCAAAGAACGAAGGAGACAAGATGAAAAAGCAAATCGTAAGCACCCTTATGATGGCTGTTTTCACACTTGTGTTTCTGCTGTCTGCGGGAATGCTGTTGACCTATTATGGGGAAGGTGTGCGGCAGCAGCAGGCATTTCGTGCGCTTGAAAGGATAACAGAGCAGGCAAATAACCATGGCGGAGAAAACTCCAAGACCGCAGCCGTACAGACCGAGCAGTCCGCAAAGAAAAACGCGGCGCAGGAATATAACGCCCTGAAGGAAAAGAACCCGGACTTTTGGGGATGGATAAAAATTAACGACACGGCGTTGAGCTATCCTGTCATGCACACGCCTGAGGAACCGGAGTATTATCTTCGCAGAGATTTTGAGGGGGCTTATTCACTGCGCGGCGTACCGTTTTTGGACGCCAGATGTTACGACGGCTGCGGCAACTACATCATCTATGGCCATTATATGAAGGATGGAACCATGTTCGGCTCGCTGCAAGCCTATGCAAAGCCTGCCTACTGCGAGGCACACCCCACCATTACGCTGAATACCGCAACCGGATGTGCGGATTACACGGTAATGGCGGCATTTTATTCACAGGTTTACAGCCAAGAGGATAGCAGGGTGTTTCGGTATTACCAATACGCCGACCTGTCGAACGAGGCGGACTTTGCAACCTATGTGGAGCAGGTGCAAAAAGCGGCGCTGTATGACACCGGAGTAAATGCGCAGTATGGGGAACAGCTGCTTACACTTTCCACCTGCAGTTACCACACAGACGAGGGAAGATTTGTCGTTGTGGCAAAGAAACAGGAATGATTTTGTGCAATGGCAGCCTTCGACTTGCCTTGGCGCTTTATGCTCAAGGCTTTTGGGGCGAAAACATTTAACACACCAAACTCAGCGGATCAACCCGAACCCCGCCCTGCATTACCTCAAAATGCAGGTGGTTGCCGGTGCTGTCGCCTGTGCTGCCCACATACCCAATCACCTGCCCTGCCGTTACCGCTTCCCCTGCGGTAACGGCAGTTTGCGTCATATGGGCATACCGCGTGGAAAGTCCAGCGCCGTTATCCAGCAACACCTGATTGCCGTAGCTGTCGTTCCAGCCGCTGACCAGTACCGTGCCGCTGTGGGCAGCCAAGATTGGCGTACCCTCCGGCGCGGGAATATCCGTGCCGCGATGCCCGGCACTGCCAAAAGCGTCCACTTCCCCGAAGTGGCAGGATATATAGGTGTGCCCCGGCAGCGGCCAGCACAATTCACCGTCCGCAACAGCGATCCCGCCGCACAGGGCAAGCAGGCTGGGGCGCATTTCCTCGGATAACAGCTGGTGCAAAATGTCCCGTTGGTCTTGCGTAAAGTGGTACAAATCTGCCAGCGCGTCCACCGATTTGCTGCTGACCGTGATGTGCAGAATGTGCTCCGTGACCGGCTCCGGGTCGGGTTCGTCTTCGGTCGGTTCCAGCGTGGCGGTCACTTCCTCCACCTCGGCATCTATTTCGTGCATCGCCCAAAAGGTGTCCTGAATCAACCGCTTCTTGCTTTCGTCTATGACGACCACATCGCCGTCGTTGTTCAGGTTGTTCTGCACAGCAAAGACGGCCAGCACTTCGGGCCAGTAGCTCGCCCAAGTGTGACCGTCCTCGTAGTCGTATTCCATCGTGGTTTCGCTGCATTCCGGGTGCGCCGACACAATGTCGTTGATTGCCGTGCCGAAGTCGGCATTAGTTTCCGCAACGATTCCGGCAATGCGGATGCTGTTCGGGTCACCGGATTCATCGGCAAACAAAATGCCCATCGGTGAGCCGATCACCGCCGCAGCCGCGCCTATGACCATCGCCATCAACAGCACCACGCCGCCTGCGCCAAGCAGCGCCAACAGAGAACCGGCTGCGCGGCGTATCGTGTGCGCCAGCACCGCTTTCAGCCGCAGCCACGCAGCTTGTAACACCGTGCGAACTCTGCCCAGCGCGGCTTGCTTGATGCCGCCACCGGAAAAGACAGGGACGGTGTCGGGCAGTCTGACGCCGCTGCCAAGCACCGTGCCGCCCGCCTGCTTTTGCAGATGGCGGCGCACCGTTTCGCGCGTGAGGTGTTGACGTTTCAGCGCCTGCATTTTGTCACGGTAGGAATCGGGCGTTTTGATCTCCCGCTTATCCAGCGCCCTTTGCCGAAAGCGCTGGCGCTTGAAGGTTTCTCTCTTGTCAGCGGATTGCCCCAAGGGGGTATTTTCTGTTTCAGCGGGCTGGGCGGCGTGTGTGGTTGGCATACGCTGGCGCTTTTCCTGCAAAATTCGGAACTGACGGTAGCTGATTCGTCCTGTGTCCAGCGCCTTGCTTTGAAGGTTCTCTGCCGTGTGTGCGGTTTTTTCGGAAACAACCGTCTGGGCGTATTCTTCCGGCGTCTGCTGTTCGGTAGCTGCTGCCGATTCCGCCTGCCGCGCCAGCTGCTTTCTTTTGGTTTCGGCTTTTTGCAATGCCGCGCGTATCAGCCGCTTGCGCTTGTACTCCATACTCAGCGCTCCTCACGATTGGCGGCGCTGCGCTCCTGCATCAGGCGTTTATACTGGTCAGGGGTGCATTTCAGCTTAACAGTGATAAGGAAGTAATTCAACTTTCTACTGTTGGCTGACAGATTCGGGTGTGCAGGGCAACCGTAAGGTTGCAAAAGCTGTCTGTTTCCAACAGAAACAGACAGCTTTTGATTTGCGTTGAAAGCATCTTGCTGTTTTCTCTCAAGCGGGGCGGTCTTCCCACGGACCGCCCCGTGAAGCCGTTACGGCTCGATGATGTTGAAGGGGTTGGTCCCGGTAATCGGGAGCTGGTTCATATTCTCCATCATCAGCGTCAGCAGCTCTGCGCTGCCCTCGACCTTGACGGCCTTTGCAACCGTTTCCTGATTGTTGGTCAGGATCGCAAAGAGCGCGTTTTTCGGGCAGGTGATGGACACGTCCGCATCATCAGACAGGGTATCTGCATAGACCAGCAACACACCGTTCTTCACGCGGAGCATGTGCTGTTCGCCCACGTCAGGCAGGATCACGTTCATGGTAAAGTCGCGGTCAGCCAGCGCCTGCTTGTCCATGACAATGGCCATGTAGTCAAACAGCATGGGTGCGGAGAGAGCTTTGACCATGTCGCCGGTAGACTTGGTGGAGGCGGTAAAATTGGCGTTTCCATGGCGCAGCTCCTGTGCGGCGGTCAGATATTCGTTGCGCCACGGGCCGGACTCCGCCTGATACCCCAGCTGCTCCAGTGCATCGGCGCACAGAAGCCGCGCATCGGTGTTCGTCGGATCGGCAAAGACGATGGTGTTTGTGACCTCGGCGACCCACTGATATTCACCCTTGTCAAAATCCGCCTTTGCCATTTGCAGGACCTTGTCAACATCCCCCAGGTACTCCACCCATTTTTTTGCGCTGTCGCTGGGCATGAGGGGGTTCAGGTTGACAGGGTTGCTGTCATACCAGCCCATGAACTTCTGGTAGACCGCCTTGGCGTTGTGGGCGACGGTCCCGTAGTACTGGCGGGTGTACCAGATCTTGTTGAGTGCTTCCGGCAACTCGATCATGTTGGAGATCTCGTCGCTGGTGTAGCCCTGATTGATATAGGTCAGGGTCTGGTCGTTGATGTACTTATACACGGCAGCTGTGTTGACCATGTAGTCGTTCACCAAGTCATTGCCCCAGTGCGGCCAGTTGTGGGACTGGAAGGTGACCTCCGCCTCCTTGCCGTAAAGGGAGATGGCCTCGGTGATATAGCTTGCCCATGCCGCGCCGTCGCGCACCTCCGCGCCGCGCAGTGTGTAGAGATTGTGGAGTGTGCCGGTGCAGTTTTCCGCCATCCACAGCGCCTTGTGCTGGGGCAGCCACGTGTTCATTTCGGCGGGCGCTTCCGTACCCGGCGTGAGCTGGAACTCCAGCTCCACACCGTCGATCGTCAGCTTTTCGCCGGACTGCGTGATTTCATAGCTGGGCGTCATGAACGAGACCGTTCCGGTGGACTGTCCCATGCCGATGCCCTGCGCCAGCTTGCCGGTCACGCCGGGGGTCAGAAGGATGCCATACTGATAATTGCTGCGGCGGCCCATACCCTTACCGGCGTAGACATTTTCCTTCACGGAGTGCTCCGTGAAGCCCACAGGCGTGATCACGGGGATCTTGCCGCTGGCGAGCTGGTCTTCAATAGAAAGTGTCTCGTCTGCCTTATCCTCTTTCGCCATCACGCCAGCGATGCCGCCAAAATGGTCGGCGTGGGAATGAGAGATGATGACGGCCTTGACCGGGAATTTACCAAGATTCTTTTCGATCAGCTGCATGGCAGCCTGACTGCACTCCACGCTCATCAGCGTGTCAAAGACGATCCAGCCGGTATTGCCCTTGACAACAGTGAGGTTTGCCATGTCATAGCCGCGGACCTGATAGATGCCATCCGTCACTTCAAAAAGTCCATAGGCGTGATTGTTCTTCGTGTTCTCCCAGAGGCTGGGATTCACGCTGTCAGGCGCTTTTTCGTAATCATCCAGGAACGCATAGGCTTCCTGACTCCAGAGGATCGTCCCATCCTCTTCCTTCAGTTCCAGTGTTTCCGGCGCGTCGATCAGTCCGCGGGTGGCGAATTCATATTCCTGCTTATCATCGAAGTCAAGTTCATCGTAGACGGCGGCATTTGCCTTTGCCGTAAAGTCTGTGGCGGGCTTGACCTCGGCGGTCAGACCCAGGTCTGCCTTTTCCGCGCCCGGCTCTTTGCGCCCATCCTGCGCACAGCCGACGCAGTACAGCAGCAGTACCGATGCAAGAAGCATTGCTGCAATACGTTTCATAGCCATTCTTTCTCCATTTCCTTATTGTTCGCGGATAACAGGTGGCTGCCAGCTATCCAGTGCTGTCATATCCGGTACATAGATCCGCATGAACAGATGAAATTCCCCATCGGAAACAGGCAGCCAGTTAGAGGTGTCTTCCGGTGCATCCTTGGACAGGATAATATCCAGCGTGCCGTCCGCATTCAGCTTGAAGTCGGACCGGTCGTTGATGCAGTAGCGGTCGATGGAATTGTCAATGAGGAAATCATCCTCTCCGTAGGCGGTCACGGACCAGAAGCCGCCTTCCAGCGTGGGAGGAAGGGTTTCAAAATGGAGCGTATACGTCTTTTCTCCGGTCAGCGCTGCGCCGTTCTCATCCACCGTGGTCTTGGGATAGATCGCCACGTCCACGGTGTTGGCGCCAAGCCCCACCAGCGCTACCATCGCGCGGTAGGTGTACTCCGTGCCGAAGTCGCCGATGGGCTTGCCGTAATAGATCCACTGACCGAGTTTCTGCGCATACTTCGCGCCGTCGGCGGCAAGCGTGGCGCGAAGCCCCTGAAGCATCTGCGTCCAGCGCTCGGCAGCTCCTTCGCCCAAGAGGGCGGCGTCGAAGGTCTTGCCCGCGCCCACGTTGATAGCGGAGAGTTTCTTCAGCAATTCCTCATCCGCATCGGCGGGTGGGTTGACCTGCATCAGAGCGTTCGCCGTATTGAAAAACTCTGCTGGCGTCATTGAAAGCACTTTGTTCACGGGAACAAAGTCATTTTCCTCTTTATAAGCTCCCTGCGGTGCGGCATACTCGCCTCCCTGTACATAAGCCGAAAGCGGCAGGAGCTGCATCTGCTCCTGAATGGCATAGACATTGGGCAGATCCTCGTTCCCGGACAGCACCGTGCGGGTGATCGACCACACCGTTGCGGTGGGCACGTCCACGCGCGTCACACCGTCGGGCAGCTCGCCCTCCCAGCCGGGAAGCGCGATGGCATAAGCACCCGCCTTGTCCAGCACGGCGGCGGTGTTCGTCCACGCATCCAGAAGCTGCACATTGCAGAAGCGATCCGTTTCCGGCAGGACGTAGACCATAGGCTCTGTGCTGATGTCAAGCCATGCCTGCGAATAGACGGTATCGACGTTCGGCGTCACGACGGTGCGGAAAGAGGCGTCCGCCAGCTTTTTTACATGGTTGAACTGATTGATGGGCGCACGGCCAGTCATGGTGCCGTCCGTATTGGTCGATAATGTTTTGGTTGCGTCTGTCAGCACCAGCGGGAACGCATAGATGTATGCCTCGCTGACCGTTTCCCACACGGTTTCAGTATCCAATGTATCCGGCTGCATTTTTTCGGCAGAGCAGGCGGAAAGAAGCCCACAGGAAAGCAGCGATAGTAGAATTGCAAGTATCTTTTTCATGTTGTCCTCCTATGATTCTTTTCTGTTTTGGTCATCGCCTCGGAACGGTTTGTGCGTATGGATTGACTATGAAGTCGTTTGTGATTTTCTCTTTATGGCAAACTATCGATTATTCCGCCCCTTTCTTTCTGCAAGCCTTGAAAGCTCTTTTTTGACCGCTTCGATTTGTGGGTCAAACAGCGCTCGCTCGGCAAAGATCATATAATTGTTGATGGCAAGGATCGACAGATGAACGAACGGCGCAACCTCTTCGTCGGTGCAGTCGAGGATCTCCGCAATCCTGCCCGTGTAATAAGGGTATCTTGCCGCAAGCCGCACAAGGGAAGGCTTTACCTTTTCTCCGTATTCGCGCGACACACATACGCTGACCAGAAAGCGCATGGTAGGCGACATTTTATCCGCCAGCTCACCGAGATGATCCATCATGCTTTTGATGTCACTAATATCTTCAAACACGATGGCAAACGCAGCTTTTTCAATTCGACTGATCGCTTCCTCGGCGCAGGCAAGAACGATTTCCTCTTTGGTGGAGAAGTAATAGTAGATGCCGCCGTTTTGCAGTTTTGCCGCCTTACAGAGGTCCTTTGTCGTGGCAACGGTCAGTCCCTTTTCGACAAAGCAGTCAAGGCAGATGCCTACAAGATCCTTCCTCTTTTCGGCTTTCTTTTCTTCCCTCAAAATATAATCCCCCATTTCTGTGCATTATCCAGTGTTTCCTATAATAGCATATCAGACTCCGTAAAATAAATCAAGTGCTTGCTTGAATAAGAATTATGTTTTTTTAGGATCACAATGCTTGATCAAACATCACAACAGCCTCACTTGGCAGCTTTGGCTCCGGTATCCGAACACGAAAGTATGGGAAACCTGTACGCCGTACTTTGATAAGCGCAATATTCATTTTTATGTGAATGTCTGCGGCTTTCATATTACAGAATTTTTTAATGAAAAACACCCTATGCCGGATACACCGGACGATTTTGTCGGCGATGGCAATGAGGGAATGTTTGCGTTTTAGAAGCAAATGCGTTTATGAAATTCCAGTTTGTCGAACAGATTCGCAACAAACAGCAGCAGTTAGGAGAACCCCATGATTTTACACATAAACAACAGCGAGTATGATTACCACACCTTGGTCAAGGTTGCGGAGATGGCAGGGCTTGCGGGCCTTGTCGGCTTTCACGAATCCGAAGATGGCTATATTGTCAGTTTTCCGGATACAGAAAACACGCAGGCGCTTATTAACGACTACAAAGCGCGTCTGCGTGATTTGGAAAACAATATCTGGCAGCACTAAACTGCCACTAATTCTAAGGCGGGCTTCGACCCGCCTTTTCTTTATGCAAAATCATTTCTCTGCGGTTGCCTCACCCGGTTTGGTCGTGATGAGCTTATACACCGCCGTATCCTTGGGTTCCAGATTGGAGAACGGTATCATGCTGTTGCCCATCTTGATAATGCCGTGTCCCTCGCTGGCGTTGCGCAGAAATTCCAGCTGCGGCTTGGACAGCCCGTACAGGCGTTCCAAGGCTTCCAGACTTTTCGATTGCCGCAGCATAATGACAAACTCGCTGTTGGAAAGCAGCGCATACGCCACGGGGTTATCCAGATAGTCCTGAATATCCTGCGATATGCCGGTGGCGTAGGCATTGTACTTTCGGAATCTTTTCCAAGAGGAATACAGGAAATTGGAACTCATCGGGTCCTTTAACAGCACATGAATCTCATCAAAGTAGATCCATGTTGCCGCCGTGGCGTCCTTGCGGCGGTTGGTCATCACCTGCATATTGATGAACTCCAGCAGGGACATCATGGCAATCGGGCGGAGCTGGTCGCCCAGACTTTGGATATTAAAGCAAATCAGGCGGTTGTTCATATCCACATTGGTGGTGTGGGAAAACGCCTGCAAACTGCCGTTGGCAAACACATCCAGCATCAACGCCAGCTGCTTTGCGCGGCGCAGGTTGGATTTGTTCAAATCCCGATACAAATCACCAAGCGTCGGGCAGGGCGCTGTGTAGCCGGAGGCAATCAGCGGTTTGTAAATGTTTTTGAGGCTGGCGGCGATCAGGCTTCTGTCCTCCGGCTGAAGATGCCCATTCTCGCCGATCAGCTTGTCCAGCATCGACAGCACAAACTCGATTTTGGCAACATCGGGCGGCACATCGGTCTTGGGGTCGTAATGATAATCCAGTGGATTAAAGTGTGTCCGGCTGTCCACCGACACCTTGATTGCCTCGCCGCCCAGCGCCTTGACCAGCAGCTCGTATTCGTTTTCCGGGTCCACCAGAATGAACCGCGCGTTCGGCCAGCGCAAAAACTCCATTATAATTTCCATCTTCACGCTCATGGATTTGCCGCTGCCGGAGGTGGCAATCACCATCGCATTGCCGTTGATGAGCTTGGTGCGGTCGCCCACGATCAGGTTGCCGGTAATGGCGTTTCTGCCGTAGAAGATACCCTGCGGGGATTGTACCTCCTGCGCCACAAACGGCACCAGCGCCGTGACGCTGCGGGTCAGCATCATGTGGCTGCTTTCCACACGTCGCAGTCCATAGGGCATGGCGGTGTTAAAGCAGTTTTCCTGCTGAAAGCGCATCTCGGTAAAGCGGCAGTTGAAATTGGCGGCTGCCGATTGCAGTGCGTCGGTTTCCTGCCGCAATTCGTCCGGCGTGTCGGCAAAGAACGCCACACTCAAAAGCACCATAAATACCTGTTGGTCACCCTCACAGATGGCATTGCGGATCTCTGCTGTGTACTTTTCCTGCTGTTGGTTGCGCGGGGAGATGGTTGCCATAAAGTCGAGATTTTCTACGTTGCGTCGGTTTGCGCGGTACTTTTCGGAGTCAATCTTCATTTGAGAAGCCTCGATTTCCCGCATTGCATCCTCGGTTTCTACCGGTGTAATATCAATGCTGAGAACGATGTACGGCACCTGTTGGAGCAGCGTCGCCACAAAATTATCGCTCAGCTGCTGCGGATACTGCGCAATCGTCATCGCCTTGGCAAATCCGTCGTCTATTTCCGCGTGTTGGGTTGTAAAGCGCATCGCATCGGGTGCAATCGTGTTGTGGAAATCGTTGCCCAATTTTCCGTAGTCATCAAAGCTGAACTGAAAGCGCCCTTCCTCGCCGCGCCGAAAGAAGTTGTGCAGTACCTCCAATCGTTCATTGTTTGTCATAGGTTTGATTGTACAGCCCAGATTGGAAAGCTCCGCCAGAAGGTTGCCCTGCACCTGCAGCAGTCGCCTGCGGGCATCGGTGACATTCTGTTTGTTGGTGGAGAGAATCAGATACTTGTGCTGCACCACATTGCCCGCGTCTTGGACGCATTGTCGGATTCGGCGGTTGCGTTCTACACGCCACTTATCCAAGCCGTCAAGGTTGCGGTGCAGCAAAACATTTTCGCGGAAGGACTTCTCGTCCATGCGCTGGCTCACAATGCAGATTTTCAGCCAGCAGTCAGAAGGCACACCCATATACACCTTGCCGAGCAGGTTAAGGATTTTTGCTTTATTGTCCTCATCGCTCATTGTAAAGTTGATGTCCGGCATGGACCACATCTGGCTGTACACATTGCCGCAGCGCTATGTCCCGTCCTCATAGATTCGGTCGATGGGGATGCTCTGCTGCACACTGCGCGGCACCTTGCGGCTGCCGTAGGTTCTTTGGGTGGACGCATACTCACTTAAACGCAATCTTCTTCACCTTTCCTTTTTGTTTGGGGCGCAGTTCGGTTTTCCATACCCGCCAACCGCTGTACAGAATCGTGCTTTCCAACACGATGATAACAAACTTTTCAAACGGCAGCCCGTCATAGCTTAAAAATCCCGCGGCGGCAATGGGTGCCGCGGCAAGGATACACAGCCAGCTGGCGGTTTCCTGCCCCAACAGCGGTTTTGCCCATAAATAAATCAGCACCGCCAACCCAATGGCGATGCTGGAACAAAGTAACTGGCGCAGGGTAAGCCCCATAAAGATTTCCTCTTGGTAGCGCCGGATGTCTTTATTGATCGGTATCTGCATACTTTTACAACCCCATCATTTCGTGGATTATGCGGTCAGAGCCTTTGATCAGCCCGACCAGCACAAGCATATTGAAGATAATTTCGGTCAGATAACTCCACACCATTGTGGTTGCCTCGCCGCCTGAAACTGTGGGCGTGCTGACAAAAGCGGCGTAGATGACACACGCCAGCACGATGACAGCGCCCTCCAAGCAGACGCCGACATAGCTCTTAATAAAGGAAATGCCGACCGACTGTGTGCTTTCCCCGGCAAAGCTCGCCAGCGGCAAGGGAGCCAGCGCCGTGTACATATACAGGCGAAAGAACCGCCCGTACACGGTGAGAATCATCACGAACGACAGCACTGTGATGAACAGACTGCCCAGAATCGTGACGAGCCACAAGGGGATGCTGGCTAAGAAGCCGACATTTTCAATGGCAGACTGCACCTCACCAGGCAGTGCGACCATAGCCTGCGAAATGCCGCCCATACCGGCAGCCATATCGCTGACCACGCCGTTGCAGATGGAAAAGATATTGAGCATGATGTCCATGCCGTATCCCACCAAGGTTTTGGCTGTCACAAAGCGAATAAGGTAATGCACGGCAGCCTCCGGGCGTTTGAGTTCATGGAAGTTGGCAGTGTTTTTGAACAGCGATATAGCGAAGAACAGCACGATCAGCGCATAGCCGATGCCGATCATCGCATTGTGCAGGCTTTGCATTACGCCCCATACCGCCCCGCCCTTAAAAGTTTGAGGGCTGGTTGTCACCAGCCCCCAAAGCTCTGTTAATTTGCCGTTCCAAGTGGAAAAGGCATTGTTCAGGTTTTCTACAATCCAGTTTTGGTTCAAGGTTTCACCTGCTTTCGGATAAAAGAAATGACCGTCTTGCTGATAAGCAAAACGGTCGCTGTGTTTTTCCACCATCACACATTATGCGGTTAGGTGCAATGGGAAAATGCAGGGTTTAAAGCCTGCCACTCATTCCATCGGATTCTTCCTTGCCAATAAGGTACAAAAATGCAATAGCGGGAATTCGATAGATTTTAGGAGAAGTTTCATGGCGCGTCACGCCAAAGTCCTCCAGCTGCTTCGTAATGACAAAGGCATCTGTAATGCCAGCTTTCGGATCATTGCACAATTCTACAATGCCATCCGTCTGCGGTATATGCGAATTGTTTTTGTATTTGACTTCGCACAGAATTTTTTGCTGCGGGAGTTCAATTACGGCATCGACCTCTTTTTGATTTTCTTTTGCCTTTCGATAATAGCCAAGCTGTGCGCCTGTCCCTTGATAAAACGATACCAGATGCTTATATACAGTGGTTTCAATTAAAAACCCCAACTCACGCTCATCGGACAGAACGTCGTCTACCATCAGAACCGCATTGCGAATGGCGGCATCCGCTATATAAATCTTAGGCCGCCCTTTCAGAACCGACTTGCTTCCGACAGCGATTGGATATGCCATATAAATCAAGTTGGATTTTACAAGGGCATCCACATAGGATTCAATGGTATTCGGGGATATATTATCCAACTCTTTAGCCGCAGTCGTAGCACTAAAGATTTCTGTTGAATTCATGCACAAGTATAGGAATAGCTTTTCCATCAACAGTGGACTGCGAACTTTGAACAAGGTAAGCACATCGCGCTTTATTACCTTATCCACAACATCCTCACGCAGCATACGCTGCGCATAAAGATCATCATCGGAAAGCGCCAATTCCGGAAATCCGCCGATGGTAAGATAGCGGTTGAAATGCTTAACCAACGGTTCAAAGCGCGCCATCAAATCCGCGACCTCGGCATTTTCCATTTTAGGTATATCTGTGATTTTTAAGCGGTCCGGCAGTAACGGCATATCATCCAACTGCAAAAGCTGGCAGTATTCATAAAAGGAAAGCGTAGGAATTTTAATGACTGTCCAACGACCTGTTCCGCTATCGGTTGACGCATCCTCAATAATAGGGCTTGCCGAACCTGTGGCTGCCAGCCGAATGTCTTTACGACTGTCATAAATCACTTTCATCCAGAGTTCCCAATTTTCGGTGTACTGAATTTCGTCAAAGAAAACATAGCGCACACCCTCTACCGGGTACATGGAATCGTAAGCAGATAAAACCATATCAACTCCCGCCATTTTCAGTACGGGGTTATCAAAGGTTGCATAAAAGATATTTCGCGGATTCACACCGTTATCAATCAGGTGATTGATGATTTGATAAAGAATTGTCGTTTTACCTACGCGACGTGCGCCGGAAAGAACAGCAAAACGCCGAATCGTCTTATGCCGCATAATTCGCAGTGTTTCATGATAGGCAACACGATGCTGTGGTCGATCTTCTTCTTTCGCAGCACTTGGATTTCTCCACCAAGGATTGTAATTTCGAAGGGCTTTAATTACCTGCTCATTTGTCACCAGTGCCACGCTCATCACCTCATTATACTGATTGAAAGTATTGGAATCTTGCTCAATATAATATAGCATTTTCCGGGAAAATAATCAAGTATAATGAGCATAGTGCTTCTTCTTACAGAATCATATCCAGAATATCCTTGGCAAAGTAGATAACAACACCGCCGAAAAAGGTCATAAAGCCCTGCGCGCGCTGCCCGGCATCGTGGCTTTTCAGGGCAAGACCGATTTGCACAATGCCGAAGCCCAGCAGAATGGCACCAATGGCCTTAATGGCGCTGAACACAAAATCGCTCAGTGCATTGATGGTCGCCAGCGGGTCGTCCGCATACACAGGCAACGCCATCACGATTACCGCGGCGGCAACCGTGGCAACCGTCAGGTAACTGCGCTTGATTTTGCGCTGGGTTTCCGGTGCAGATACAGGTTTTTTGATTTTCATAACAGAGATTCCTCCTACAATATATTTGTGGGTAGCCCCACGGCATCCAGTCGTGTTGCTATCCAACTTGTTGCCTAAGCTGTAGAATAAGAATGTAGTGGCCTGACACGATAATCCTTGGACTCACACGTCCGCAATGGAGTCAGTCAGCCGCCATTCTTATTCGCAGCATTCGATTTACGCAGGTAGTCCCACCGTAAAGCGGTGCGTTCGTGTTACCCAGGAGATTGAACAAGCAATAAGTAAAAGGCGGAAGCCGTTGCAAATTCAAACTGAGAGGAAAACGAATGACCGTAGTTGGAATCGATGTTTCTAAGAGTAAGAGTATGGTAGCTGCCATGAAGCCTGGTGGGAAGCTTGTTGCAGCGCCATATGAGGTAAGGCATTCAGATATTGAACTGTCACATCTCGCGTTGGATGTTCTTTGCATGGAGCCGGATACCCGCGTTGTAATGGAAGCAACCGGCAGATATCACGAGCCGGTAGCAGCGCAACTTCACAGTGCGGGGATTTTTGTGAGCATCCTAAACCCATTGCTTATTAAGCAAAGCGGAGCAGGCTCTCTGCGCAAAGTGAAATCCGACCCGAAGGATGCTCTAAAAATTGCTAAATATGGGCTTGACAACTGGTCTACATTGCGGGAATATACTCCCATGGAAGCAATTAGACAGCAACTCAAGTTGTGCGCACGTCAATGCGACTTGTATAACAAGAGTATTGTCATGCTCACAAACAACCTTATTTCTTTGTCTGACAAGACCTTTCCGGGTGTAAACGAGCTGTTCTCAAGCCCCGAAAAGGCAGACGGACATTTGAAGTGGGTAGATTTTTACAGAACCTTTTGGCATTGCGACTGCATTAACCGTATGTCACCGGATACTTTTGGAGAGCGATACCAGAAATGGTGCAAGAGAAAGGGCTACCATTTTAGTGCTGATGCAGCAGATGCTCTCTACGCAGCCAGCTGCGGGCTTTACACCACGCTGCCGCGTGACAACAATGCCAGGTTACTGGTTACGGTTGCCGCCGACCAGCTTATTGCACTGCGCGAAAACCAGTCCAAACTGGAAGCCGAGATGCTGAATTTCTGCAAGCAGTTACCAGAGTACGAGACTGTTATGGCCATGTACGGCGTTGGAAAGTCTACCGGACCGCATCTCATGGCTGAACTGGGTGATGTTCGCCGTTTTCTGCACCGCAGTTCTATTGTGGCCTTTGCAGGCGTAGACCCCGGCGTTGTTGGCTCCGGCAAGATGCAGCTTTCCAGTGTGGCAACTTCTAAGCGCGGGTCACCTCAGCTGAGGAAAGCGCTCTTTCAGGTGGTTTCTACTTACGTTAAGTGTAAGCCTGAAAATGAAGCAGTTTACCAGTTCTACACTAAGAAACGTGACGAGGGAAAGCCGTTCTTCGTTTGCACTACCGCTGCCGCGAACAAATTCCTGCGCATTTACTATGCTCGCGTTAAGGAGTGCCTGAACGCCGCTGAAAGCGCAACTCAGGTCGAAGAAGGCTAATCTGTAATGCTCATTATGCCATTTGGCTGCCTCCATTTTTCGAGGGAGTCCTATTTGCTGTACGCATTTTCACTCGGCTATCTGCCGAGTATTTTTTTGGACTTTTTCTGCAAAACCTATTGACTTTTATTTGCAGGACTCCATTTCTGCGGACTTGATTAAATGATTATCGGCAATCAAAGACAGCAGTTCAGCCTGAAAATTCGATCATAGCGCTTATTCAGGCTGAGATTGCTGATAACATTTTTTCGCTGATAATCCTTTGGCTTACGAACGCGAGTTGGAACAATGGCAGTTCAATAGTACTCTGCCAACTCCTGGTAGCTGCGGTTCACTACCACATCATACCGGGTATTGGAATACGTCGCAGTTTTGCAGTTGTCCGGAATCAAAAGTCTCGTTGCTCCGCCAAAGTAGTTAAACGCATGAACGTGGCAGTTCAGCCAATTCTCAGTCTGCGTGTCACCGCAAACTTCTGCATAGGCGTAGTAACTGCAGGGCAGGACTGCTACAAATAGATAAGCCTTGCTCTGCTCACCGGTTACAGAATCGAAAATGGGGATTGTATCGCCAGCCCAATCCACCTCAATGGCATCTCCGGGCTTGTGCTGGATACGCATGGTTGCCTTGGTGACGCGGGCCCATTTACGGTATTTCTCGCCGAACTGCGTAAACATGTACGGCTTCTTGCCTTCATCGTAGCATTTGCGGCGGTACTCCTCCCACAACAAGGTCAGGGTAACGCCATGCTTTGCCAGCTCACGGTGAATGTACGGATAGTCCGGTTCAATGTACAAGCAAGCACTCTTGTACTTGTCCGGGAAGAGCATCCGCTCCAGATCAGCGTTAGTAATGTCGTCATCAAAGGGCCACTGGATGCCATGCTTGTCCATCTCGGCTAAAACCTCGCGGACGGTGTGTCGCGAACAATGAGCGGTTATCTCAATCGTCCGTTGGCTGTAACCGAGATGGTTAAGCCTCAAAATCTCCAAATAGTTTATCATTTTGGAGTCCTCCATAAAGAATTTAGTCACAGAATTTACTGTGCCATGTTCATTATAGAGGATGTTGGGGCTTTAGTGCGTGAAAGTGGGGCTATTTTTCCGACACGGTGGGGCTAAAACTCCGTGCACACGGGGCTTTCTGAGCGATTTATGCAGATGTGCTGCACCCCTCGCCGGGCTGCGCTTTTCCGCCTGTTTCCTGCACTTCATTGCGGTTCGGAAGTGTCACGCGGAAAACACCCTTTGCCGTTTCAAATTCCGGCTGCATCGGGCAGGATTTGTAGGCGCGCTCAATCTTTCCGATTCCTGTACCGTAGCTTTCAATCAAACGCATACGGTAAAAAACAGCGGCAAGATTCGGGTTTCTGGACTGTGAAACGCCGAGAAAAATAGATTTCCGCTCCAAACCGGGTACAAGCCCGCCTACTCTTCCCGCAATAGAGCGCCCTACGCTGCGCCGTAAGAGTGTTATATTCAGCTTGCAGATTTTCTTTGTAAGTCAACAGCTCGTCAAGCGTTGTGATTTGCCGTTCCCACAAAAGATCGCATTGCCGCCGATAACGATTGCAGGCGGCACTAACACGCATGAACCGCACCGAGCAATAGATATTTTATCGTAATAATGCCCCTGTTCGTAGGTTCGCTTCTATTTATTGGGGTGCTTTTGTCATATATGCCAAATACACGATTCAACTTTATCATATTTTACAAAAAGATATACTTTCCATTGACTTTTGAATGATAATAACGTATAGTATATTTACATCATTATGCTAATTTTGATGTAAATAACAAGTAAGGGTTTCACAATGAAAACATTTGACTTCAAAGCAACATACTCCCGGCTACTGACGCCAGAGATTGTGTTCCGTCTGACGCAACTCCATGAATACAAAGGTCGGCTGAACAGACTCCTTGAAACAGATGCTGCCGCCTTATCCGAAATCAAAGAGACCGCGGCACTGCAAACTGTTGCCGCATCGAATCGCATGGAAGGCATCACCGTTGCAGAGGATCGGCTGAAAAAACTCATCCTGAATAAAACCAATCCGCAAACCGATGATGAGAAAAAAGTGGCGGGTTATCGGGATGTGCTAACCTCCATAAGTGCCAATTATGACTTCCTGCCACCGGCACCATCCACTATTTTACAGTTGCATCGGGATTTATACAAATTCAGCGGTAAAGCTGTGGGTGGCAACTATAAAGATACCGCCGGCGAACCATGCGCTGAAAGCCTTGCTTCCCTATGCAATGCCTTTGAACAAGCCCTGCAAGACCCAGTCCTTGACCCGCTGCTTTTGATTCCGTTGTTCATGGTGGACTTTCTGAACATTGCCCCCTTCGATAACGGCACCGAACGAATGAGCCGCCTGCTGCTGGCACTGCTCCTGTACCGTTCTGGCTATGAAGTGGAGCAATACAGCAGCATAGACGCGATTCTTTTTAACACAAAAGCATCCTACGATACATCGCTGCAACGCAGTTCCCATAATTGGGCTGCCGGCACAAATGACTACGCACCTTTTACCGCCTACCTGCTGAACACTCTTGTTACGGCATACAAAAGCTTTGACGAGATTGCCACACAGCTAACCGCCAAGGGTCTGTCAAAGCCTGACCGCGTGCGGGAAATCATCAAATTGCACCAAGGTGAAATCACCAAAAGCGAAATCCTAAAGCAGTGTCCGGACATCAGCCAAATCACTGTCCAGCGGGCACTGGCAGACCTGCTAAATAACAAGCACATCACAAAAATCGGCGGTGGCCGCTACACTTCTTACATTTGGAACGGAGAGAACTAACATGATTACAGGAGAACTCAAAAACAAAATCGACAGCCTTTGGGATATTTTTGCGGCGGGCGGTCTTGTAAATCCGCTGGATGTCATTGAACAAATCACTTATTTAATGTTCATTCACGACTTGGACGATTCCGACAATTTGCGCGCCAAGGAAGCCGCCATGCTGGGGTTGCCGTACCAGAGCATTTTTGCGGACGAGGTGCAGCTCGGCGAGCGCACCATCGACGGTCAGCAGCTCAAATGGAGCGTGTTCCACGACTTTCCGGCGCAGAAAATGTACGCCACCATGCAGGAATGGGTGTTCCCGTTCATCAAAAATCTGCACGGCGACAAGAACAGTGCCTACTCCAAATACATGGACGACGCCATTTTCAAGCTGCCCACGCCGCTGCTGCTGTCCAAAGTGGTGGACGCGCTGGACGAAATCTACCGCCTGATGAATGAGTCGCAGGCGGTGGATGTGCGCGGTGACACCTATGAATATCTGCTCTCCAAAATCGCACAGTCCGGCTTGAACGGTCAGTTCCGCACGCCGCGCCATATCATCAAAATGATGGTCGAGCTAATGGATCCCAAGGCGGACGAAATTATCTGCGACCCCGCCTGTGGCACTTCCGGCTTCCTTGTGGCGGCAGGCGAGTACCTGAAAGAGAACCGCAAAGAAGAAATCTTCTTTGACCGTCAGAAAAAAGACCACTACATGAATCATATGTTCTTCGGCTACGATATGGACCGCACGATGCTGCGCATCGGCGCCATGAACATGATGACTCACGGCATCGATAACCCCTACATTGAGTACCGCGACAGCCTGAGCGACCAGAACCCAGACAAAGAAAAATACTCGCTGATTCTTGCCAATCCGCCGTTCAAGGGCAGCCTGGACGCGGACACCGTATCCGCCGACCTGCTGAAGGTCTGCAAGACCAAGAAAACCGAACTGCTTTTCCTTGCGCTGTTCCTGCGTATGCTGAAAATCGGCGGGCGCTGCGCCTGCATTGTTCCCGATGGTGTGCTGTTCGGCTCGTCCACCGCGCACAAGGCAATCCGTAAAGAACTGGTAGACGGCAACCGTCTGGAGGCAGTTATCTCGATGCCGTCCGGCGTGTTCAAGCCCTATGCCGGTGTTTCCACTGCCATTTTGATTTTCACCAAGACCGGGCATGGCGGCACGGATAACGTGTGGTTCTACGATATGCAGGCCGACGGTCTTTCGCTGGACGACAAGCGCAGCCCCGTGCAGGAGAACGATATTCCCGACATTATTGCGCGCTTCAAAAATCTGGACGCCGAGAAAAACCGCGCCCGCACGGAAAAATCGTTCTTTGTTCCCAAGCAGGAAATTGTGGATAACGGCTACGATCTGTCCATCAACAAATACAAAAAGACCGAGTACAAGCCTGTGGAGTACCCGCCGACGAGTGAGATCATGGCAGAGCTGCGCCGCTTGGAGAAAGAGGTCAACACGGCAATGAACGAGCTGGAGCAGATGCTGAAATAAGGAGCGCACCATGACGGAAAACGAGAAACTGCAAGTATTTGAAGATCAGACCATCCGCACCGCTTGGGATGAGGAAAAAGAAGAATGGTATTTTTCGGTGGTGGATGTCGTGGTTGCATTGACAGAAAGCCCCGACTACAAGACCGGCAGAAAATACTGGAACAAGCTGAAGCAGCGCTTGAAGGAAGAAGGAAATGAACTGGTGACAAATTGTCACCAGTTGAAAATGAAAGCCGCCGATGGCAAGCGCCGCCTTACGGATGTAGCGAATACCGAGCAGTTGCTGCGCATCATTCAGTCCATCCCGTCCAAAAAGGCCGAGCCGTTCAAAATGTGGCTGGCTATGGTCGGGCGTGAGCGCATTGAGGAAATCATCGACCCGGAGCTTACCATTGAACGCGCGCTGGACACCTATGCACAGAAAGGCTACCCGCCGGAGTGGATCAACCAGCGCCTGCAAACCATCCGCGCCCGCAAGGAGCTGACCGATGCGTGGAGCGCACACGGGGTGCAAAAAGGGCAGGAGTACGCCATTTTAACGGATGAAGTCACAAAGGCGTGGTCTGGGCTGAATACGCGTCAGTACAAGAACCTGAAAGGGCTGAAAAAGGAAAACCTGCGCGACAATATGAGTACGTTGGAGCTGGCGCTGAATATGTTGGCGGAAGCCACCACAACAGAACTCACCAAGGCTCAGAATCCGCAAGGGCTGGAAGAAAACCGCACTGTGGCAAAGCAGGGCGGCACGGTAGCCGGCAACGCCCGAAAAGAAATTGAAGCGCAGACCGGTCGCCCGGTGGTTGCGGCAGAAAACGCAAGCACAATGCTGCTGGGGCAGGCTGTTGCCGGGATGATTGAGGGTGTTGTGAAAGATGAAGATGATAAAGAATAACTCTGCTGTGATGGCGGATACAACTTCGGATTTGTGGGAGTAAATTGATGGCTGTAATAAAGCGTGTACGATTATCTGAAATAGCAGAGTTGGTCACAAAAGGTACAACCCCAACAACACTAGGATATGAGTTCCAAGACACTGGTGTGAATTTTTTGAAAATCGAGTGCTTTTCTGAAAAAGGCGACTATATACAGAACAAGGCAACGCATATTTCAGAAGAATGCCACGAAAAATTGAAAAGGTCTCAACTAAAAGAGGGCGATATTCTGTTTTCCATTGCGGGCGTTATAGGACGTGTTGCAATCGTCACAAGGAATATGTTGCCCGCCAACATAAATCAGGCATTAGCAATTATACGAATCAAGAAAGATGATATTTATTTGCCCTATGTCAAGTTGATATTAACCTCTCCCCTTATTAAAAAGCAATTTGAGAGAAAGAAGCAAGGCGTAGCTCAACTGAATATTTCGTTGAAGGATATTAACGACTTAGAAATTCCTCTTCCGGAAATCGGTAAGCAAATAGAGTATGCTAATTCCTTTAAGAAGGTAGAGAAACTTATCTACACGCGCCAATATCAACTCCAAAAGCTGGATGAACTCGTCAAAGCTCGATTTGTCGAATTGTTTGGGGACCCGATATCCAATCCAATGAATTGGAACAAAAGAACATTAAAAGAGGTTTGCATAAAATTAAATGATGGAACACATTTCTCCCCAGAGAGCTTTTCAATGGGTGACTATAAGTATATTACTGCTAAAAACATTAAAGCATCCGGCTTTGATTTCTCTAATATAACGTATGTTCCAGAAGCCGTTCATCGTCCAATATTTGAGAGATGCAATCCTGAACAAGGAGATGTGCTGTATATTAAAGATGGCGCAACTACTGGAATTGCAATAGTGAATACATTGAAGGAAGAATTTACGTTACTCTCAAGTGTGGCGTTGCTTAAACAAAACCGAAATGTAATAAATGGATACTTTTTGGCCGCACTCCTCAACAATGCGGATATGTATTCAGATATTCGTAATAACATGGGAGGTGCAGCAATCACGAGATTAACGATTGCAAAGTTGAATGCTGTTAAGGTTATAGTTCCACCATTAGACTTACAAAATAGATTTGCCGCCTTCGTTCATCAAGTCGACAAATCAAAAGTTGCCGTACAGAAGTCCTTGGACGAAGCACAGCTTCTGTTTGACAGCTTGATGCAGCAATATTTCGGCTAAAAAAAGTAAATACGGGCTTATGCCGGGGCAGGACGATGGTACACAGAAAAGGAGTGTACCATCATGGAAGAAAAGCTTGTCACAATTCTCAACGAAATGGCGGAATATTTGAGCATTGCCCAGATGAAAAAGCTGCAAGAAGTGCTGCTGAAAAATCTGGCAGAAAACGAACCGCAAAAAGCAGAAATTTCCAACGCCGAATATCTGCAAATGTTTCTGGATGCCAAGAAAATTGAGGGTTGCTCTGAAAGAACGCTGCAATATTACCGTGTTACGGTGGAGCGAATGCTGCAAAGTACTACCACGCCCATCCGAAAAATATGCACGGAAGAAATTCGCAGTTATCTTTCGGGGTATCAGCAAATCAACGGCTGTGGCAAAGTGACTGTAGATAATATTCGCCGTAACATTTCCAGCTTTTTCTCATGGCTGGAAGAAGAGGATTATATCCTCAAAAGCCCTATGCGGCGAATCCACAAAATCAAGACAAAGCAACAGGTTAAAGAAACGATCTCGGACGAAGCCATTGAGCAGCTGCGCGACCATTGCGCCTGTGCGCGTGATTTGGCAATGATCGACCTGCTGTATTCCACAGGCATCCGTGTTGGTGAATTGGTAAATCTGAACATTGACGATGTGAATTTTGAAGCCCGCGAGTGTGTGGTATTTGGCAAGGGCGATAAAGAACGCCGTGTATATTTCGATGCAAAGGCAAAATTGCACCTGCAAAATTATCTAAAGCACCGTACAGACCGCAACCCCGCCCTGTTTGTCACTTTGGACGCACCACATGACCGCTTGAAAATCAGCGGCGTGGAGGTTCGTCTGCGGGAACTGGGGCGCAGCGTCAATTTGGTAAAAATCCACCCGCATAAATTCCGCCGCACGATGGCAACCCGCGCCATAGATAAAGGTATGCCGATTGAACAGGTGCAAAAAATCCTCGGTCATTCGCAAATTGATATCACTATGCAGTATGCTATGGTCAACCAAACCAACGTCAAAGCCTCCCACCAGAAGTTTATCGCCTGATACAACTTCGGATTTGTGGGAGTAAACCGATGGCCAAACTAATTGAGATAACAGGAAAAGTTCTTTCTGGAGAATGGGGTACGGATGATGAATCAGGGAATGGTATCCCCGTGCTTCGGACAACTAATTTTACTAATGAAGGCATTGTCGATTATAGTAATGTAGTTACCAGAACAATTCAAAAGAAAAATATTGATGCCAAGTATTTACGGAAAGGCGATATTATAATCGAGAAATCTGGCGGAAGTGATAAACAGCCTGTTGGTCGTGTTATATATTTTGATGGTCCAGAAAGCACATACTTGTTCAATAATTTCACAGGTCTGTTGCGGGTCAAAAATCAAGCTGTTTGGCTTCCAAGGTATGTATTTTATTCTCTTTTCCATAATTATCGAAAAGGCGGCACAAGACCTTTTGAAAGTAAGACAACCGGGCTTCATAATCTGAAAACAGACGATTATATTTCGCGTTATGAAGTGCTTGAAGCGCCTATAAGTGAACAACAATCAATATGTAAACAGCTTGATTACGTATATGACATTATAAAGACACGCCAACAACAACTCCAAAAGTTGGATGAACTCGTCAAAGCTCGATTTGTCGAAATGTTTGGTATGCCCGGAACAGATACAAAAGGTTGGGGGCTGCAATATTTAGGTACTTGTTGCGAGCTAAATCCCAAAAAGGGAACCGACAAACGCTTGGTCTCCGGTCTTAGTGTTTCTTTTGTTCCTATGCCTGCTGTATCGGAAAGCGGAAAGATTGATGCTTCACAAATAAAAGCATACGATGAAGTCAAAACAGGTTTTACATACTTTGCGGAAAACGATGTTCTATTTGCGAAAATCACTCCTTGTATGGAGAATGGAAAAGGTGCTGTTGCAGTTGGTCTTTGCAACAACATTGGGTTTGGTTCAACAGAGTTTCATATTCTTAGACCTATTAACAACAAAAGTAATCCGTATTGGCTATATTCGTTGACGTCGTTCGATGCATTCAGAAAAGATGCTGCTGATAATATGACAGGAAGTGCTGGGCAGCGAAGAGTTCCCGCGGTATTTCTGGAAAAATACAAAGTAACTTTGCCACCAATTGAGCTTCAAAATCAATTTGCAGCCTTTGTCGAACAGACCGACAAATCAAAAGCTGTCGAAGGATTATATTCGTCGTTGTGCCTATAGGCATAATTTATAAACCAATTTAAATAGCAATGAGGTGAAAACATGAGTACTTCTGAATTTAAAAGAGAAGAAAAAACATCCATTCCCGTTGTTGCAATCTGCTATGATTTCGACAAAACTTTGTCTCCTGACGATATGCAGGCGCAGGGATATATCCAATCTGTTGGGTTTGACGTAGGCGATTTCTGGAAGAAATCAAACGGATTGGCACGCGGAAATGATATGGACAACAATCTTGCCTATATGTATGTCATGATGACAGAGTCGGAAGGCAAGTTTGTATTCAATCGTCAGAAACTGCAAGAATACGGTGCGCAGGTGCAATTATTTCCCGGTGTAGAGACTTGGTTTGAAAGAATTCGGAAGTATGGGAAAACCAAAGGCGTCGAAGTTGAGCATTACATTATTTCTTCCGGTCTGAAGGAAATGATTGAAGGAACATCGGTTGCCAAAAATGGCGCGTTCAAGAAAATATACGCCAGTTCTTTCTACTATAATGAGCGCGGCGTAGCAGTATGGCCTGCACAGGTTATAAATTACACGAATAAAACACAGTTTCTGTTTAGAATTGAGAAAGGCGTTTTAGATATAAATGATTCCGGCGTAAATGACTATTTTACACCAGATAATATGCGGATTCCGTTCAGAAATATGATTTACATTGGGGATAGTGATACGGATATTCCTTGTATGAAACTTGTTAATTCCTATGGAGGACATTCGATTGGTGTTTATAACGCCGATACACAAGATAAGAAAAAAGTCTATAAAATGATGCACGACAAACGTATCAAATACTTTGCCGCAGCGGATTATTCGGAGGGGCGTGAACTAGATACACTTGTCAAGGCAATTATTGACAGAACGGCTTACAATGAAAAACTCGAGACAATGCACTATAAAAATCTGAATGAAGCCGCTGCTTCTGAAGAAAAATAAAATTTTCTATGCAATACCGTGTGGAGGAAGTTTTATGACCAACTTCGATATTTTTACCGCTACCCCGCAATTTGAGAGTTTTGCCTCGGTTGCCATCTCCGCCGAGCGCATCCTGCATATCGACCCGTCTGCCTGCGTCCTCAACTGCCGCAGGGCGATGGAGTTTGCCGTAAAATGGATGTACTCGGTGGATAAGGCGTTGGTCATGCCCTATCAGGACACGCTGGTCAGTTTGATGAACGCCGAGGACTTCCGGGATATTGTCGGCACGGACATCTGGCGGCGCATGGATTTTATCCGCCGTATGGGGAATAACGCTGCCCACAGCGGCAAAAAAGTCACCGAGGAACAGGCCGAACTATGCCTTGAAAACCTGTACATTTTCCTTGATTTTGTGGCGTATTGCTATGGGGAAAACTATACTGCCGGACACTTTGACCGCGCCCTGCTGAATCAGCCCGCCGAAGTTTCCTCCGTGCAGCCTGACACAGAAAACGATATTGACCTTGCTGCCCTTATTGCAGAAAACGCCGCACTGAAAGAGGAACTCACCGCCCGCCGCGCCGAGCAGCAGCAGACCTATGTGCCCAAACCGCTTGACCTGTCCGAATACAAGACCCGCAAGCTGTACATTGATACCATGCTCGCCGATGCAGGCTGGACCGAGGGCAAAGACTGGCAGAATGAGGTGGAACTGCCCGGTATGCCCAACAAATCCGAGGTAGGCTATGCCGATTATGTGCTTTACGGCGATGATGGCCGCCCTTTGGCTGTGGTAGAAGCCAAGCGCACCTGCGTGGATGTGGCAAAGGGTCGCCAGCAGGCAAAATTGTATGCGGATCTGCTGGAAAAGAAGTATCACCGCCGCCCGGTCATCTTTTTGACAAACGGCTTTGAAACGCGCATTACCGACACGATTTACCCCGAACGCAAGTGCGCTGCCATTTATTCCAAACGTGATTTGGAAAAGCTGTTCAACCTGCAATCCATGCGTACCAGCCTGCGGAATGTGATGGTAGACCGCAGTATTGCCGGACGTTATTACCAAGAGGGCGCTATCAAAGCGACCTGTGATGCCTTTACCCGCAACCGCCGCAAGGCTCTGCTGGTCATGGCTACCGGCTCCGGCAAAACACGCACGGTGATCGCTCTGTGCGATGTGCTGCTGCAACATGGCTGGGTAAAAAACATCCTGTTTCTGGCGGACCGCAACAGCCTTGTCACGCAAGCAAAGCGCAGCTTTGTGAACCTGCTGCCGGACTTATCCGTTACGAACCTCTGCGAAGAAAAGGACAACTACACGGCGCATTGTGTGTTTTCCACCTATCAAACCATGTACAATGTCATTGACAGCGTACAGGATGAGAACGGCAAGCTGTTTACCTGCGGACACTTTGACTTGGTCATCTGCGATGAGGCACATCGCTCGGTTTACAACAAGTACAAGGACATCTTCAACTACTTTGACGCGCCGTTGGTCGGCTTGACCGCAACGCCCAAGGATGAAATCGACAAGAACACCTATGAAATTTTTGAATTGGAAAACGGTGTTCCCACCTACGGCTACGAGCTGGCGCAAGCCGTTAAGGACGGATATCTCGTAGATTTTTTGTCCGTTGAAACAAAGTTGAAGTTCATCGAGCAGGGTATTGTGTACGATGACCTGTCAGACGAGGACAAGCAAATCTACGAAGATACCTTTGAGGATGAAAACGGCGATCTGCCGGAGCGTATTGCATCTTCTGCCATGAACGAATGGGTTTTCAACGAGGATACCATCCGCAAAGTGCTGGATACCCTGATGACCAAGGGCATCAAAATCGACTACGGCAACAAGCTGGGCAAGACGATCATCTTTGCAAAGAACCACACCCATGCCGAAAAAATATTGGAGGTATTCCATAAAGAATACCCCCATTTGCCGGGCTATGCCAAGGTCATAGACAACTATATGACCTACGCCCAGAGCGCGATTGATGAATTTTCTGACCCCAAAAAACTGCCGCAGATTGCGATTTCGGTAGATATGCTGGACACGGGCATTGATGTGCCGGAAGTGCTGAACCTTGTGTTCTTCAAAAAGGTTATGAGCAAAGCGAAATTCTGGCAGATGATTGGGCGTGGCACGCGCCTTTGCCCTGCCCTGCTGGATGGCAGGGACAAAGATAAATTTTACATCTTTGATTTCTGTGGAAACTTTGAGTTTTTCCGCATGAGCAAGGGAAAGCCCACCGCCAACATGATCGCGCTACAAGGGGCAATTTTCCACTTGAAAGCGCAAATTGCTTTTAAGCTGCAGGATCTGGCATATCAGACCACCGATTTAATTGCGTTCCGCAAGACTCTTGTGGACGATATGGTTCGCAAAGTGCAGGAGTTGAATAAGGACAACTTTGCTGTGCGCCAACATCTTAAATATGTAGAGCTGTACGCAAACGCAGACAATTATGCGGCGTTGACCTACGAGGACACCCTGCTGATGGGGCAGGAATTGGCGCCGCTGATCACCCCCGAGGAGGACGACCCCAAGGCACTGCGGTTTGATGCCCTGATGTACGGTATAGAGCTTGCCTACCTTGCCGGGAAAAAGTACGGTAAAGCGCGCAGCGACTTGATGAAAAAGGTTGCTGCGGTCGCGTCTGTGGCAAACATCCCGGAAATTATGGCGCAATCCGATTTGCTCAACAAAATTTTGCACACGGATTATTTGGAAACGGCCGGGATCAACGAATTTGAGCATATCCGCGAAAACCTGCGCGACCTTATCAAGTATATTCCCGTTGTGCAGATTCACTACGATACTATTTTAGACGATGAAATTTTGTCTGAGGATTGGAACGAGTCCGAACTGGAAAACGATGACTTGAAGAATTATAAAGCCAAGGCAGAATTTTATGTGCGGCAGCATACGGACAACACCGTTATTGCCAAACTGAAAGGCAATATTCCACTGAATAGCGAGGATGTAAAGGCGCTGGAAGAAATTCTGTGGAACGAGGTCGGCACAAAGCAGGATTACGAAGCCGAGTACGGTCAAAAGCCCTTGGGCGAGTTTGTGCGGGAGATTGTCGGTCTTGATATGAACGCAGCAAAGGAGGCGTTTGCGCAGTATCTGAACGATGCCAGCCTTGACAGCAGGCAAATCTTCTTTGTGAACCAGATTGTAGAGTACATTGTGCATAACGGCATGATGAAAGATTTGTCCGTCTTGCAGGAGGCTCCCTTTACCGACCGCGGCAGCATTGTGGAAGTGTTCACTGATTTGTCCGTGTGGGCAGGGATTCGGCAGGCAATAGAGCGCGTGAATGCAAATGCGGTGGCTGCGTGATTACGCTGCTTTACGCTAAAAGTGAGGATTAGAATGGAACACATTGGATATAAAGTATTTTATAAGGCGGCGTTTGATTTACAAGCCAGTAAAAATTCTCGCGGCGATATTCTATGGGATATGATTGAAGAAATTCGCTATTGGATCACCGTTAAATACCGCAAAAAAGGAGACCCCCTCCCAGAAAAAACACAGGTGTGGTCTGATTGGAAAAGAGGAAAAACCATCAGATCTAAAAGCGGTCAGGTTGTTTTGTATTCTTGCTTTTGTTTAGATGAGCAAAAATGCTATTGGGCATGTCAAATTAAGGAACCTCCCGCAGGTGAAGTCGGTTTTGCCCCTAGAGAATGGATGACTGAAATTGGTTTTTGTCAAACAGAACCGGGTGCAGCCACAATCACGCTCATTACAGCTTACTTAGACCGTCCTGGATTCATTGGTCCTTGTCAAGATGATCCCGACTTTAATACACCGGGTATCATTCACCGGCTTCGTCACAGCAAACGATTGAGCTGTTCCATAAATGGATATGTACCTACTGATAAACCTCTTCATTTTGTACCGGGTCAGTACTATGATTTTTGGAAACTTGTTTCCAATCCACTGCGTGAAATTCCAGTAGTATATATAAGTCCTCGTACAATGGATGATAAAACAGAAAGTACACTTCTTGACCCAGAGTATGTGGCCAGAATCCTTGACATGAATGCGATTGTTTGCTACGCAGATAGCGTAGATTTTAGCCGGGAAATGACTCAGCTTTGCCCTCAAGAATACGCTTGTTATTCTGGTAGCATCAGAATTTATGCTGGGCATCCCAGAGAAACAGATGATGGCCGACGACATCGCTTGATTACTGCAAATCAACTGCTCAAAATGCAGGATCAAAGCGACTCCATGATTTACGAAATTCTACGTCGGGCGTTAGTTCAAGATGTACATTTTTATGATGATCTTTTTACGGTTGAAAACTGTCGTAGGAAAAAGGATGCACTTACCGCACAAAAGCGTATCAGTGAGTTAAAAGAACGAGAACAAAACTCTACTAGTACGGCAGAAGAAATACTGAATGCCGCCGCTGACAGTGAACAGGAAAAGAGGCACATAGAGGAAACCCTGTTGGAGACCCAAATTCGCAATGAAACATTGCAGCAAGAACTCGACGATGCAAGAAAAGAGATCAAAAACGCAAATGTTACTGCCGGAATTTATCGTGAACAAGCAGCAAATTATAATGAAGTCCTATCTTCGTTAGAAAAAATGCGTGAGTTCCACAGTTACCCTTCTGATGCGAAAAGTGTTGTGGAATACATTTCTTTGCATTATTCGGATCGAATTTTTTTCACGGAGCGAGCGCTTAAAAGCCTGAATGATTGCAACACAAAAGCAGAGGTTCTTTGGAATGCACTTTGTGAGATAGGAGATACCCTATATGGCCTGTGGATAGATGGTTCTTACACTGATTTGGAAGCAGCATTCAATTCCAGAAGCAGTAATTTCAAGTATAAACGCGGACAAGGCAGTATGACGCGCGCAGACAAGAATTTGATGCGACAATATGAAGACACTTACTGTAACAGGAAAATAAATGTAGAAGCTCATATTGCCTGCGGAAATGATGACATGGATCAACGCTCTGTTCGGATTTATCTTTGTCTTGATCCTGAAACATCCAAAATTGTCATATCACATATAGGCAAACATCTCGATAACTATTCAACCAGAAAACTGTAAGCGTTTTTGTGCTTGTCGCACGCTGTGTGCGCTTCATAGGCAAAGACTTTCTTGTGTTCGCCCTTGTGGAATACGCCGCATTCCGGGTCTGTAGTGGAAACCGTCTTTTCTACCATTTCCGGTTCGGCGGAGTTATCCCTGCTGCCGGAATCATCCCCGCTGCTGTTTTCGTCGAGGGGCTTCTTTCCGTGTGCCTCTCGGTCCTTGTTTATCTCATCAAACAATTCGTGAGCATAACGCTTTGCTTCTTTGGATACAGCTTTGCGTGCCTGTTTCTTCAGATTTGCACTTGCCTTTATGTGCGTGCCGTCTACAAATATGGCTTCGGTGTCCAAATATCCCTCGTCCGCAGCCGCCTTTAATACCCAGTGGAAAATATATTCTACCGATGCGGTATTAAAACGGTGCTTGAAGTTATAGCTCACCGTTGAAAAATGCGGGATCTGCTCGTTCAGCGGATATCCAATAAACCACCGATACGCCATATTCATATTGATTTCTTCCAGAGTTCGGCGCAGGGAACGAATGCCGTAGATATGTTGAATCAGCACAATTTTAAACAGCACAACGGGATCGATGCTGGGACGACCATTGTCCTTGCAGTACAAATCGCCGACAAACTCATATATCTTATGAAAGTCGATTGCTGCGTCGATCTGCCTCAGCAGATGATCCTTGGGAACCATCTGTTCCAAACTCACAAACTCGACTTGATTTCTGTTTTCGATATTGTTCGTAAGCACGTTTATCACCGTACTTATTATACCACATTTTCGCTTCTTTTACGAGAAAAAGGTCACCCGTAGACGACCTTTTTCGACAGGCTGAGGCGAAGATACCCGAATGGGGCATCTTCGCCTTGTATGTGTTTGTTGCAGCGAATAGAACGGTTTTCGTCAAGTATCAGGGCGGAAAATATGCTGATGAGGTGTATCACTCCGCCCTGTGTGTCGAAAAAAACAACAAGATAATTGCACACTTTCGGCTGGTTTGTAGGGAACGGTCTTGACCGTTCCGTGCCGCCTTACCAAAAGTACGACACAGCGGGAAAACCGCGCGTTGCCGGATGTGCGGATGGGTCAAGACCCCTCCCTGCAAGCATCCCGAAAACGGGCTTTTTCTACAAGCTGTCACCCGCGGCATCTCATTTGTAGGAGATTGTAAACTCCACGGTGTCCGCGTAGTCGCCCGCGTAGGCTTTGGCCCAATCGTCCTTCGCAATATGAATGGTCAGGGCCGTGCTTTCCCCTGCCGTTTTATAGCTGGCGGATGTAAACGCGCTTTCGCCGCTGCGGATCGTATAGGCGAGCATTTTGCTTGTGTCGTTCTTGTTTTTCAGTGTGCCGCTGGACTTCAGTGTCACATTGACGGACTTGCCGGGGTCAAGCTGGGCGTCGGTCAGCGTGATTGCGCCGAAGGACGTATTCTCAGCCTTAGAAATCACCGTTGTATTGGCCGGAATCGTCACGTTGTACGTTGGGGCAATATGCGTTTTGACCTCTACCTGGCGGTTATCCTCGGCGGCAAAGGCCGTGGCGCAAAACGCTGCGGAAAGTGCCGCCGCAAGGGCAAAGGACAGATACTTTTTCATACGCTTTCTCCTTTTCAGTTCTGCGGGAATACGGCAAGGTTAAACATCACCGTATCGCTGTAATCACCGGCATACGGGGGATTGTCGGCGGCAAAATGCAGGGTAACCTTTTGTTCGCCGGTCTTTGTTTCAAAGTCGGCGCACACCGGGTCCTTACTGTCAACCGGCTTCGCATCCGCAGTTCCCTGCTTTGCCGTTACCGTGTAGTCAAGCGTGGTTGCGCCGGATGCCAGCTTATAGTCCGAAGCAAGGGAAATCCGCAAAGTCTTTCCCTCATTCAGGCGGACATCTGCAGCTGTGATGTCGAAATCTTCTTCGTAGGTGATTTTCTTCGTGTCGGCGTCGGTTTTTTTCGTCAGCACTACCGTGCCGGGGATGGTCACGGTGTAGGCCGGGTCGATCTTAAACTGAACGGTGGTCTCTGCCTTTTGATCGGTGCTGCTCTGGGTGACATTGGTATCGGGGGCACTGGTCGGGGGGACGCTGGTATCGGCAAAGGCGGGCACGGCAAGGGCGGCGGCCAGCACTGCCGAGAGAGTAAAGCAAAGCAGTTTTTTCATAGCTATATAACCTCCTGTGTTAGCCGACCGAAACGATAAATTTTACCGTGTCGGTGTAGGTGCCGGAATACGTAACCTTCTCGGCAAGTTCAAACGTAAGGTCTGTACTGCCTGAACCAGACGTGACTGTCAGAACAGCACCCTCGTTCGCAACCTCATCGTTGCCTTTCTTAACCTTGTACTTCAGCGTTGCAGCATTTTTACCCTCGCCGGATGTCGCTGTAAAATCAGTACTTAGTTTAACCTGTACTGCCTGTCCCTTGGGTATAGTCACACCTGTGGCTCCTACCGTTGCCGTGCCTTTGACAGCGCCTTCGGTAGTGCTTTTCAGCTCTACAATTCCAGGGATGGTTACGGTATAGCTGGGGTTCACCTTGTAAGTAACATTCATGTCCCCGCTAGCTGGGTTCGGGCTGCTGTCCGGGCCGGGTTCAATCTTGGTATCCGCAAACGCGGTAGTCGCGGCGGCGACGGCGAGCGCTGCGGTAAGCAGCAGGGTTACAATCTTTTTCATGGTGGGGTTCCTCCTTATTATTAAGATGCAGATTAGTCATCAACACTGACGGTAAATTTTACGGTGCCTTTGTATTCGCCGGAATAGGTTGTGGTTTCGGGTTTGTTAAACTGCAATTCAACGGTTTTTTCAGATTCACCGTTCACGGCAGTCAATACGGTATCGCTGGGGTTTACCGGGGTTTTGGTTTCGCCCTTGGTGACGGTGTACGCGCATTTGTCAACGACGGCATCGTTATCGTCCACCTGCGCGACCTCGAACTTGCTGCCTTCTGCCACTTTGACATTCAACGTCTTACCATTCGGCAGGATGACGTCCTTGGCTTTGATGGTTGCTTTGTTGCCCAGCTCCACCGTGGCGGGGATGGTCACGGTGTAGGCAATGCATTGCGCACCACAGTTGGTGCATTTGCCATCATTGCCAATGACGTGTTGTTTGGGTGGAATTTCCGTATTGCTGTAGTCTGCGGTGCAGGGGGCGGACTGGTATACCTTGTCGCCGCCCAGTTTCGGGTATTTATCCTTACCGATTGTCTGCCCCCATACGGCGGTGTCGCCGTGCCCATTTTGCAGCAGGTACGCGACCTCGCCGCTGGCAAACTGTGCTTGCGTTTTGGCGGTGATGCCTGTGACGGTACTGCCGGAACTGCCGGTATCGTCGGGAAGGTAGTAACAGTTGAGGGGAGTGTAAAATATACCACCGCAAATTTTGGCGGCAGTGTTTTTGTCCGCATTGTAACAGTTTTGAATGGTATGGTTACCAGAGGCTTCTCCGATGATGCCGCCGTACTCTGAGCCATTCCCTCTTTTCGTTACAGTGCCGATATTGCCGCAATCCTGCACCGTTGCCCGATTAGCAGTTCCAACAATGCCGCCGATTTTGGAGTACTTGCTGGTCACTGCGCCGGAGTTGACACAGCGCTGTACCGTTGTATCAGCTGCATATCCGGCAATGCCGCCGAGGTAGTAACCGCCGTTCACGGTGCTGTCGCTGTTGGTACAGCCGGTGACATTTGTCTTGCCAGTTATGTAGCCAGCAATACCGCCGTAGTATCTGCCCTCCGTATTGCCACCAATGGCAGTGTTGACCGCGTGGCAGTTGGTAATGGTGCCGCCTGTGATATAACCGCACACGGTGCCAATATAATAGTGACCTTTAAGGGCAGCGTCCTGCACGGTAACGTTTTGTATGGTAGCGCCGCTTGCATAGCCGACCAGACCGACATGATCTGCACTTGTGTCCGTACAGGTCAGTCCGGTGATGGTGTTGCCGTTGCCGTCAAACTTGCCTGCAAACGGATTGCTTTCTGTGCCGATGGGCGTCCACTCGGTGCTGTCCATAGCGAAACTCGCCATCAGGCGGGCGTTGATGGTGGTTTGACCTTTGTTGCTTACCTGGTCGGCAAACCAGCGCAGCTGCCCTTGGTTGGAAATCTCGTAATAGTTACCTTCTGCTGGCGTTGCCTGTTCACATTCACCGCAGTAGGTGCAAACGCCGTTATTATAGTTGTGGTCACGGCTGTCATTTGGCTGATTGGAATAACCCTTGCAGTGGGACTCCGGTGCCGTTTTGTGAACCGTATAGTTGGGATTGCTGCTAAGCACAGGGGTTTTGTCCGTGCCGATACGCTGCCCCCAAACCTGCGTGGAAATGTTAAGGTCACTTTGCAGCTGGTACGCCACCTCGCCGTTTCGGAACTGGAGTTCGGTTTTGGATTCGCAAGTTTCGTTTCTGTTTCCGGTTCCATCGCCAACAGCTTTCTCACTTGTCCCCGCAAGGTAATAGCACTTTTCCACAGTGGCGCCGCCGTTCCAGCCGCACACGCTGCCGACAGGATTATTGCCGATAACCTCACCGGTGTTATAGCATCCCTTCACAGTGCTGCTGTTGTTCTGACCGCACACGCCGCCGACCCCGCTGTTGCCGGAAACCGTACCGGAGTTATCGCATTTTTGTATGGTGGGGCTGCCGTTCCGGCCGCCGTTATAGCCGCACACGCCGCCGACCCAACTGTTGCCGGAAACCGTACCGGTGTTGTGGCAGCCCTGTAAGGTACCACCCATGTTCGACCCGCAGATGCCGCCGACATAACTTTTACCGGACACATAGGAATCCGCGAGGGTGACATTTATTACTTTGCCATTCACGCCAACGCAGCCGAACAAGCCAACGTCGCTCTCTCCGCTATTGTTATAGTACAGCCCGCTGATGGTTTTGTTGTTGCCGTTAAATGTGCCTGTAAACGGATTGGTGTTTGTGCCAATGAGCGTCCAAGGGGTGAAGTTGGCGCTGGCGCCGGTGTTCAATTCGCCGTTTTCGTTTAATACGTTGCTGTTGAGGATGATGTCGTACACCAGAATGGCGTTGGCACCGGGGTGCGGTTCAGTTGTGACAGGGGAAACACCGTTTACCCATTTGGCAAACCAGTACAGCTGCCATTGGTTGGTGATTTGGTAATAGCCATTTACTTCCTTTGGCGGTTCGTGTTCACCGCAGCGGCTGCAAACGCCGTCTACATAGTCGTGTGGAAGGTCTCTTTGCGTATTGCTGTAGTGTGCGGGGCAGGGGGCGGACTGGTATACCTTGTCGCCGCCCAACACGGGGAGGGCTTGCGGGCTTGCCCCGGTCAGGGTCTGCCCCCACACAGCGTCGGTGCGCCCATTTTGCAGCAGGAACGCCACCTCGCCGCTGGCAAACTGTTCTGCCGTTTTGGCGGTGATTTCTTTGTCGGTACTGTCGGAACCGTTGGCAAGGTAGTAACAGTTGGAGTGGTAGCACGAACCGTCATAAAATTTGTCGGCAGTGCTGCTGTCCACATTGTAACAGTTATGAATGTGTGATGAACCAAGGACGCTTCCGGCAATGCCGCCGCAAAATCTGCCAATCCCGGTTGGCTTTACATTGTCGGTATTGCCGCAATCCTGCACCCTTGCATCTTCTGTACATCCGACAATGCCGCCGAGGTCGTTTTTGCCGCTCACTTTGCCGGTGTTGACACAGCGCTGTACATTTGTATATTTCGCCTTTCCGGCAATGCCGCCGATTTTCCAAGAGCCGCTCACGGTGCTGCCGCTGTTGGTACAGCCGGTAATGGTGCCCCCTACGATAAAACCGCACACGGTGCCAATATAATCGTTACCGTTAAAGGAAGAACCCTGCACGGTAACGTCTTGTATGGTAGCGTCGTCTGCATAGCCGACCAGACCGACATAATTTACACTTGTGTCCGTGTAGGTCAGCCCGGTGATGGTTTTGCCGTTGCCGTCAAATATGCCTTTGAACCGGTGGGCTTCTGTGCCAATGGGCGTCCACTGCGTGTTTTTATCTACGGTGATGTCGTTCATCAGCCGGGCGTTGATAGATCTTTTGCCGCCGTTTACGGCTTGGGCAAACCAGCGCAGGTCCCTTTCATTGGTGATTTGGTAGTAATCATCACTGCCTTTTTGGGGCGCGGGGTAGTCATCCAGCGTTTCCACCGCATCCGTGGTAGCTTCGCCCAACAGCGCCAGCAGCGCGTTGGCGGCGGTGTCATAGCGCGCAAAATCCAGCCCTGCCAATTCGTCATCGGTAAGGCTTTCTTTGGCGTCGTCAATGTCGGTCAGCGCCTGTTCCACTGCCGCGGCGTTGTCCTCCGTCACTTCGTCCGGCAGGGCGTCGATCATCGCCTGCACCTCTGCCGCGGGGTCGGGGGCTGCCGTGGGTTCCGCAGACGGCACAGGGGCAGGCGTTTCCGCAGCGTCCGGCGCAGCCGTTTCCTCTGGCGCCGGTGTGGCGGTAGGCTCTGCCGTGGGCTCCGGGGTCGGTGCTGCCATCGGCACAGCCGTTTCCTCCGGCGCAGGCTCCTCCGGCAGTGCGGTTTCTTCCCCTGCCGGTTCCGGCGTCGGCTCCTCTGGCGCAGGTTCGGTCTGCACCGTTTGGGCCGCGGCGGGAAGAAGTGACGTATCCTCGGCAAATACTGCCAGCGGGCTGAGCTGCAGCAGCAGCGCCGCGCTCAGCACAGCCGAAAGGATTCGTTTGCCTTTCATGGGCGGGGTCCTCCTTTACTAAGACTACTGGACGTCCAGTATGGTTTCTACATTGGCGCCGTTCATGGCGCTGCCGTCCTGCAGGCTGGCAGTGGTGATGCGCAGGGTGGCGTTGTACTGCCCGGCCTCCAGGGGGCGGGTCAGGGTGATCTCCTCGATCATCTGCCCCGGCGGCACCTGCTTGCTGGTGTACAGCACCTCGTCCGCGTCGGACAGGACCAGCTCAAACGTGAAGTAGCAGGGGTTGCCTTCCGGGTTCAGCAGCGCCACCTGTACGGTTTGCTGGTTGGCCGGCAGGCTGATAGACGGATAGCCGGGGATCTTGATGCCGACTGCCTCGCCGCTGTCGGCGGATTTGTCCGGCAGCTGATCGCCCGACCACGCGCTGGTGCCCTGCTCCAGATCCGGGGTGAAGGTGTCCTGCTGTTGGCTGCGAGAAAGTTTCATGCCCGCCAGTACCGCTGTCACAATGATCACCACCGCCGCGATAATGCCGATTACAATGTGTTTTTTCTGCAGCACGATGCCGCCCTGTTCCTTTTTGCTCATGGAGTGTCCCTTTCTTTGCTGTATCGGAAGTTGTTATGGTATAGCCCTATTTTTGTCATTCCAGCACTTTTTGCGGAAACGCGCAATACATTTGGGACGAATAGACATTGTGTAATTATACTAACCAATTCTCAAGCAAAAAAATGCCCGCACAGCGCATTTTTGCGTTGTGCGGGTTGTGCAATATTTCAGTTGTTTCGTCCCACAATTGCGTCAAGGTGCGTAAAGGCGGCCTTCCGGGGTTCACTTTTTATTACACGGGAAAAGACGGTTCGGCTTCGCCCTCCACCGGCAGCACCAGGCGGGAGCAATACCGTTTGGTTTCGATTTCGCGCCCGGTGTAGGGTGCAACAATGCCCAGCACACGCGGGTCCCCGGCGGGTGTCAGACCGCGCTCCTTCACCTCGCGGCCCAGACGCAAAAACGCCTCGTCCGCGCCCGCGTAGCTGCCGTAATACAGCACCGACAGAGCGCGGCAGGCCGACAGAGTCACCGCCTCCCTGGGGGCTTTTTCGGGGCGCACGGGCACGCACACCCAAAACGGATACGGCTCGTCCGTGATATAGCCGTTCAAAAAATCCCGGCGCTGCGAGACGGTAAAAATCGGCTCGTCAGACAGGCGATACCCCCGCCGCACACACTCGCCGTAAAAATCATACATGGCGTTGTACTTTTCGGCAATGGTGTGTCCCTCGCACAGGCGGCGGCAGCAGGTCACGGCGGGCAGCGTAAGCACCTGCACCGATATGCCCGTGTCCGTGCCCGCGCGCAGGCGCAGCTCCTCGACCCCGCGCGCGACCTCGTGCAGGTGTTCCTCCAGTGCGGCCAGCAAAACAGCCGTCTCGCCGCCGCTGGCAAAGTAGGCAGCTATATCCTCGGTGCCAAGGCCCATGGCTTTCAGCTTTTCGATCTGCAAAATGCGGGCCACGTTGTGGTTGTCGTAATAGCGGCGTCCGCTGTCCGGCGCGGTGTAGGCGGGCGTCAGCAGACCCTTTTCCTCTAAGCGCAGCAGCGTGCTGCGGGACAGGCTGCAGGCGCGGGCGGCCTCGGTAATTTGAAAAAGTTTTTTCATATCTTCCGGCATGGCGCAAATCTCCTTAAAAAAGCACTTGCTTCGTTCAGGGGTGGACGGGTTATACTGTCATTATACGAGATACAGCGCCGTTGTCAAGACCCTGCGCGGCGCAAGGAAGTGGGGGTTCAATACCTTGACGCGGTGGAAACGGATTTTGTGTGCTGCGCTGTGCCTGTGCGTACTGTGCGGCATTGCGGTGGTGGGCGCTTCGGCGGCCGCCGACCTGCCCATAAAATTTTCCACAACGGGTAATGTCTACCAATACGCTATAAAGGGGAAGGACCCCGACACCGTGACCTATGGTGCAAGTTCCTCCGCTGCCGCCGCGGGTTCCGGCAGTGCCTCTCTGTCCGGCAGCGGTATAAGCGTCAGTCTTGACACCGGATACAACAAAAACTTCAAGCTGTGCTATAAGGAAATCCCCGTCACGGTCACAGTCCCCGCCAACACGACCTACACCGTAACGTTTGATTTTGCGCTGAACGGGTCGTTCACCCGTTCCAACAAAAATGCGACCGCGAATGCCTCTTTTCAGGTGGTGTATCTGGGGGATGTTTCCGCCGCCAACACGGCGACGTTATTTTATCCGCGTACACCAGACAGAAATACGATAAAAATGACGATTGGCGGCAGTGATGCAAATACCAATATCGTTCTGAAAACGATGGGGAAAGACGGCAGTACAACCACGCCCGTAAGCCTTTCTGCAACCAAAAGCCTTGACTTTGTCAACACCACAGGCAGCGCAAAGAATATCACCAAATATTTCGGCGTCTGGATTGCGGGCACCTACGGCAGCAACTACCGCAATCAGGCAAAGGCTACCTGTACGGTCACGCCCGCGTCGGTCACTTACCCCGTAACTTTTAATCCCAACGGCGGCACGGTCAGCACAAAAAGTAAAAACGTGACCATCGGCAAAACCTACGGCACACTGCCCACGCCCACCCGCACAGGCTACGACTTTGACGGCTGGTATACACGGGAAAGCGGCGGCACAAAAGTAACCGCAACCACCTCCGTGGGCACAAATCCACCCACCACCCTGTATGCCCACTGGATAGCCAAAAAATATACGGTAACCTTGGATGCCAACGGCGGCACGGTCAGCATGGCAAGCAGAACGGCAACCTATGGCAGCACATACCCTGCCCTGCCCGACGCCACACGCACGGGGGGTTACACCTTTGACGGCTGGTATACCCAAAAAACCGGCGGCACCAAGGTGGACGATAGCACCACAGTTACCACCGCCGCCAACCATACCCTGTACGCGCATTGGCATTTAACCCCGGCCCTGGCCCCCTACAATGTCAAATTGGAGATGGATGCGACCGGCGTCTATGGCAAGCGCATTTATCACCATGTGGGTTACAGTTCATACGACAATCACACCAAGGAAACAACCTGGTATGCCTGTGATGAAAACGGCGACAACGGAATTCCTATCATCGATGAAAACGGAGCCCCCACCTACCCCACAACCCCCACCGCAGGGGTGCATTACTATTACGTGCTGGTCACGGCCACACGCAAGGACAACGGCCAGAAAGCCAGCACAAAAAGCAATGTAGTCTGTGTAACGGTGACAAAAGCCACCCCGAAAATCACCGAGACTCCCACGGCTGCCGAACTGGATCTGGCCAAGGGCAACACCCTGGCTGCCAGCGCCCTGACCGGCGGCACAGCCAAAAACAACAACATCCGCACCGGCTCCAACGTGGTGGCGGGCCGCTTTGTGTGGAAAGACGCCACGGTCACGGTCAAGCCGCCCCTCGGTTGGAGAGATTATGCCGTTGTTTTTCAGCCGAACGACACCGCCAACTACGAAACAACCGAAACCACGGTGAGAGTCCAAGTGACCTGCAGCCACAGATTCGGCGCATGGAATGCCGGAAAGCGCACCTGCACAGTCTGCGGTGAGGAGGATGTACGCACCAACACCGTCACCGTCACATGGGGCGAGCTGGCCTACACCTACACCGACGGGGCGTGGGACCCCGCCACACACGATTATGACATCGGCGGCGGCTGGGCACCGAACCGCAAAAACGGCGATGTCATCACCGTGCAGAATGAGGGCGCAAACGAAGTCCGCGTGAAGTTCCAATACACACGAACCGACACGGCAATCGGCGGCAGCTTTGTCGACAGCGACGGAGACACCGTCAGCCTGATTGCCCTGCCGGTAAACAGGACAAAAACCGTGCGGCTGTGCCTGACAGGCCGCCCCGACAAGGCACTGGACAACGAAAAAATCGGGTCGGTAACGGTCCGACTGGAAGGGGGCTATTGATGGAAAATACAGACAAGAACCGCAAAAAGCGGTGGCTGCTGCTCGCGCTTCTTCTGCTGCTGTTGCTTCTGCTGCTTGGCGTGCTGTTCTGCCGCAAAAAGCCGCAGGCGACGGACACCGCCCCCGCGCCGGAGTCATCGGTATCGACGCCTGCCGGCGGCGGCACGGTGTCGCTGACCTATTCCGATGCGGCAAGTATCGACTTAACCGCCGGGCAGGTCACGCTGCTGTTTGCCAACCCCGAAAAATCCGGCTGGGACGCATCGGTTTGCCTGGTCGTCGGGGAGCGTGAGGCGGCACGATCCGACCTGCTGGCCCCCGGCGAGCAGGTCACCCAGCTGCCGCTTTTGGACGGCGTCGAAAAAGACCTGACGGCAGGCAGCTGCAGCGGCACGCTGAAGGTATCGTTCTACCACCCGCAAACCGGCGCCAAGGCTATGCTGGACGCCGAAATTCCCGTAACCGTCACCGTAACGGGCTGACCCCCGCACGGACGACATAGGGCAATGCCCGTACAATTTTTCAGGAAGGATGAAAAACAATGATGAAGAAAAAAACAGCTCTGGTACTTACCCTTGCCATGGTGTTCTCTCTGGCACCCTTGTCTGCCTACGCGGACACGATCACCGCAGTCGGCGGCACAGCCAGCCACGATGTAACGGCAACCTATAGGGCAGATTCGTCCGGCGGCGCGGGCGGCACGGTGTACAGCGTGGACATCACCTGGGGCGATATGGCGTTTACCTATACGGCGGAAGCCGGTATTTGGGACCCTGCCACCCACAAAACCACCGGCGCCGAAGGCGGTGTCTGGACGGTAGACAAGGACGGCGGCAACACGATCACCGTGACCAACCACTCCAACACGGGCGTTACGGCAGCGTTCAGCTATGCGGCAGACACTGGCTTTGAGGGCATCACCGGCACCTTCGACAACGCATCGCTCAAGCTGGAAAGCGCCGTCGGCACGACTGTGGAGGCAGCCCCCAAGGCCACGACCTCACTGTCTTTGAACGGCGCATTGGGCAGCACCACCGCCGACAACACCAAAATCGGCACCATCACCGTGGCGCTGAACTGAGCAACGCATTTCCCGGACAGTTTTCTTGCAAAACAAACGGGCACGAGCGAGCAATGTTCGCCCCTACAATGCACTCTTTCAAAACGCAAAAAGGGATGCCGCATTCGCGGCATCCCTTTGCTTGTAGAAAAAGCCTGTTACCGGAAGATTTGTAGGGATGGGTCTATCTCCGCGCTAAGAGCCGCCGCTGTGCGGCGGTTG
>ERZ780157.573-NODE-573-length-47759-cov-3.460548_pt1 | contig 47759 bp, 63 predicted proteins | sample MGYA00511169_ERZ780157 | MGnify/ENA primary metagenome ERZ780157 (study PRJEB29588, sample SAMEA1965149) | human gut metagenome | biome: human gut; feature: human-associated habitat; material: faeces | place: Denmark | collected 2008/2010 ...
CATGTATGTGGAGTGGAAGAGAGAGAAGGAGGAGGTCAAGAAGAAGCGTCACGGCGACGTGGTGAGGCGTTGTATGGAAATCGTGGTGGATCGCACTGTGAAGGAGAAGGACGAGGTCATGCTTGCGACCCTGCTGAAAGGCGAATTGTGAGTGTGTGGTGTGTCGCTGACTCCGTAGCCTGTTCGTGCGCGAGGGCTGCGAGGCCTGGGTCCAGTCCCAGTCGGAAGAGAATGGTTGGCTGGCACTGGAGTGCTGGAAGTTCATGACGCAGAACTCCTTCTGCTTGCGTCTCTGTACCGCCGCGCTGTTTGCTTCATTGGTAGGGCTGCCGTGCATCGCCTCGTCGCTCCGAGAGACGCTGGAGGAGGTGATCGAGCGCGCTGAGGGAGAGTTGACGGAGGCGAATCCGAGCTACAAGGCGTTCTCGACGCTGAGCCAGTACGACGTGATGAGTTGCGAGATAACAGTTCCGTACGCGTTGGACCACCGCAGCGGCGTGGTGAAGGAGGACAGGCACTCCGTGTTGAATCAGATAGCCGAGTGCTGGGACGGCTTCCCGCCGGTCATTCGATCACTGCTTCGCACACTCTTGCTTCAGGAGGAGGAGGCATCGAAGAAGCTGGTGATGCGTTGTCTGGCGTGCTATGCGTGGTCTGTTCAACAGCACGTCTTCTCCTTCTTCCTCTTCACGTACCAATTCGTCCTGTCCACGAACACCGTCGACGCTCTTGAAGCGATGTGGGGCGTGTCCGTGTCCGTCGCACCGCTCCACTCCATCATTCTCCACTACCTTCAGAGCATGCTCCACTCGCGCTCCTTCTCCTCCTCCACGCTTCTCTCCACGTTCACGCTCCTCCAACGAGCACTCGCTCGCTACTGCGCCGCCTCCTCTTCCTACGAGGCACAGCCTCAAGTCGACTTCTCCACGGTGGAGACGGCGAGTCCGTATCTGCGAACCGGCGCTGTGCTGGTGATGGCGGAGTGCGTGGTGAATGAGATGATGTCGAAGAAGCCCTCGCCACCTAAACAGATTGAGGTGGTGGAGGAGATGCAGAGCTGCTGCACGGTGGATCGGTGCGTGCAGATGCTGCAAGAATCCAGTGATGACCACGAACAGTTGTACGTGCTGTACTCGGTGCTGGAGATCATCGCTGTGAGTGCATCGCACCTGAAGAACGGATGCGACTACTTGCTGTATCGTTTCTTCAACTGGTTTGTGATGATCCTGCGCACCGTGCCTGATGTAGTGCCTGTGCGGTCCATTGCTATTGTGGTGGTATGGTATCTCAGCTGATGGATAGTTCTTCGATTCGTTCTACGAGAATGCGAATGGAGCGGCGTTGAGTGCGGAACAGGCAAAGGAGCTGGCAACCGTATGCTGTCGTATTTTCGACCACGAGAAGACACAAGTCGTTGTAAGGGTTTGGCATTACGTCTAGAAGAACGGTATCGTCTTGCACATGCTGAAATCGCTCCTGGCACACCACCCGCGCGTTCTTTCGCAAGTGGATCCTGGCGACTTGTTGCGGATTATGAAGGAACTGAAGGGAGAGGAACCCGGTCTGGTTCAAGAAGTGAGGAGTGGGTGAGGAGGTTCCATATTCCTTTTGTTTGTTGCGAATAAGGCGTGAAAACGAACCGACGAATGGACGAGAGCGAGCATTATGCAGGGACAGAATACTGGACTGATGAATGAAACCGCCTCCTCACCATTCATTCGTAGAGTGTTGGATTGCCACAGTTCCTGTTGATATACCAATTCTTTTATCTCAGAATGAAGTTTAAGTGGGTTCTCTTCAATGTGGATCATTTGGTGTCGCAAAGGGGCGATTTCCCTGGAGTACAGCTGGGGCGCTCACGGTAATCGCCCCTTTGTTTCATGTCCTATTGTCATTTCGAATGGCGCAGTTCTAACTTTTGAATAGTCCTAGTGTCTCGTCTTCTCGCCGCACTACCCGCAAGGCTCACTTCTCCGCTCCTTCCAGCGTGCGCCGTGTGATGATGTCCTCCCCTCTCTGCGAGGCTCTCAAGAACAAGTACAACGTAATCATCGCCTGTTGGGATTCATTCTAGGTCGGTGCTATGCCCGTGGTGAAGGGTGACAAGGTGAAGGTGCTCCGTGGCTCCAACAAGGGCAAGGAGGGCAAGGTCGTGGAGGTGTACAGAAAGAAGTGGGTGATCCACATCGAGGGTCTGACTCGCGAGAAGGTGAACGGCTCCACTGCCAAGATCGGTCTCGATGCCTCCAAGGTGGAGATCACCGAGCTGAAGCTGAACAAGGACAGAAAGAACATCCTCGAGCGCAAGGGTCGCAAGGCTACCGGCAAGTACACTGAGAAGGATGTCAACATGGCTAATCTGGATTAAGTGTACTGAGCTCATGAAGTGGTATATTACTCGATGTCTGTTTGTTGGGATCTTGCAAATGTATTTCAAGAGGAGCTGGGTTTGCTTTCAGTTAATCACTTCGTTTTGGACCTAGCATGTCTCTTTGCATTCTGCCAGCGTCAGAGGTTGCGTACGCCTCGATAATCGCTGGAAAGGAGGCGATGACTCTGAAGAAGGGGGAGTTGCCGTTCGCCTCCTTATCGTGCTTCATTCCTCGAAATTCGGTGAGCGGTGAAGTGCAGGTGAGTCAGCCCTTCCGGGCAAAGGCAAATGATCTCCCCTTCGCTTTTTCCTTGTTCGGTCCTGTCACGGACGGAAGGCTCTTGGATAAGCTCAAATCTGCGATTGCTGTCCCGGTGATTCAAAAGGCAAATGGTGACGTGCAATACTCCTTTCTGGAGCGCCATATCGACGCTGAAACGATCGCCAAGTCCATTATTGCAAACATCCTCTCCAGCGCCAAGAGCCGACCGTTGACGTTGTCGTCTCTCTGCTTTGTGATTCCAGATTCCTATTCCACGCTGAAGCGAAAAGCGCTGATTCGGCTGGTGAGAGAGAGCGCGCTCAACGAGGACATTCAGATACGACTTGTGAACCAGTCCGCCGCGATGGCGGCAAGCGTTATGAAATACTGCTCAGGTGCGAGTAACAAGCTGTTTCTTCGCATCGATACAGAAGGAACCACGATCAGCGTATACTCAATGAGCAAGGTCCACGCAACCCCAGTGATCAGTGTATCGGACAGCACTGTGATTGAAACGGATATCCTCAGCGCGACTCTCAATGCGTGCGTGAAGCGTCTCGAAAGAAATGGTTTCAGAGCCTTGCTTCAAATCGTGGCGAAGGAGGCGAGACAGAAGGAGTTCTGTCGCTACTTGGAAGTGGTTCGGCGACACTACGCAACTGGAGAGGTCGCGGAGATCGAGTTGGATGACGGCGCGGAAGAAGAAGTGCTTGCCGAAGACTGCGACGAGGCGGTCAAGTCGGCGCTTCCTTCTCTGCTCAACATGATCGAAAACTGCATGCTGCTGAGCGACGTGTCGATGGCGAAGATTGATGAGATCGTTCTCTCTGGCGCCACGATGCGTCATCCGTTGTGGAGAGAGATGCTGAAGAAGGAGTATGGGAAGGAGGTTTTGGTGGTAAGCGAAGACGAGATTTGCATGAGCGGGAACCAGATCGCTGCGAGCAAAAGCACCGCAGTAGCGCAGGGAACGCAGAGCGCGTACAGCGTGAGTTTGGGCGACGACGCGGTTCTGTGCATTCCGAGCGGTTCTTCGTATCCTTGTCAAATGCCCACGAAGAAGTGCTCCTTCTCCTACCAGAGCGGAGTGAGCTCGAAGGACCTACTCGTGATCGAGCAGCGGTTTTGCGACAAGCAGGGAGTGGTGGGGGATCGGAAGCCGCTGAAAACGATTCGCGTGAGTGATGTGTACCAACTCGGCGTGACGATGAGCATCGACGCCAACGGGCTCGTGCTCACCCAGGTGGAGGAGAGCGCCAAGAATTCGGACGTGTAAGTGTTTGCTTTGTCTTTTGTGACACTCTTTGTTTGGATAATCGACGTCAACAGCGCCACACGATGGAAGTGACAGCAGATAAGTACGTGCGCACTTTGATTTTCAAAGTAGACCCGTTGACACCGTGATTGACGGTAACCGACTGGTTATCCGTCCGTTGGGTGCTGGAAGAGAGGTCGGCCGCTCCTGCATCTATCTGAGCTATAAAGGGAAAGTGGTTCTATTCGACTGCGGTATTCTTCCAAAGTGAGTGCTTCTTTCCTTTTGTTAGATGCAGTGGAATCAGCAAGGGTTCACTGCCCTATTTGGACGCGATCGAGGACGACTATGTGGATCTGGTTCTGATTTCGCACTTTCATTTGGATCATTGCGGCGCGCTTCCCGTCTTGCCTCGTTTGGACAGATTCGAAATGGTTATGTGTAGAGCGCAGTTTCTTCCACAACGGAAAGGATGGAAAGAAGAGAACCCGAATCTTTATGACGTACCCAACGCGCGACATCATGAAGAGCTTGCTGAACGACTACTTGTCCCTCTCCTCGAGTGAGAGCGAAGCGGACAGCATCTACACGGCGGAGCAGCTGGAGTCCTGCGTGAACTCCATTGAGACCATCAACTACCACGAGGAGCGATGGCACAACGGCATCAAGATCACGTGTTTCCAGGCTGGACATGTTCTCGGAGCCGCCATGTTCTGCGTCGAAATCGACAACATCCGCGTCTTGTAAACTATACACTCCGTCTGTTAGTGTAGATACACCGGCGATTTCTCTCGCGAAGAAGATCGCCATTTGCCGGCTGCCGAGATCCCTCCCTTCCACCCCAACATCGTCATTGCGGAGAGCACCTACGGCCGGACCACGCACGACAAGCGCAAGGACCGTGAGGACGAGTTGTTGAGTCGCGTTGTTCCTGACGTCTGAACTGTAGCGAAGGTGGTGGCGACGCTGAAGAAGCGAGGGAAAATCCTACTCCCTGTCTTCGCGCTGGGCCGCACGCAAGAGCTCCTCCTCCTTCTCGACGAGTACTGGGAGAAGCACACGGAAATGAAGCGTCTCGGGAGCATTGTGTACCTGAACCAACTGGCGAAAAAGAGCATGAATTTGTTCAAGGTGGTTTCATTGGCGGGCGTTTCATTGATAGAGATCCATCGATATGATGAACAACGCCATCCGGTCGCGCGTGAGTGACCACAACCCTTTCGATCTGCGCAACGTGACCATCCCCAACAGCGTGGACGAGGTCTCCCAACACGGACATGTTTATGTGTAGTGGCTTGCCACCGAGTTCCGCCATGCGTGATCCTGTGTTCTCCTGCGATGATGGACAGCGGCACGTCGCGCATCGTGCTGGAGAAGATGGCGGGAAACGAGAACAACCTGATCATCCTTACAGGTTACTGCATGGCGGTACGATCGCTCGTGGCGTGTGAGTGTAGAATACGGTGGCGCGCAGTCTGAAGGACGGTGACAAGGTGATTCACATCCTGAACGGGAAGATCTCCGAGCAGATCGAGGTGCGCTGTCCTGCCATCACCATCTCCTTCTCTGCGCACTCCGACTTCCCCGGCACCTTGTCCTTCATCCGCGACACACAGCCCGAGCGCGTGGTGCTGGGTAGGTGTGAGTGACGTTATGTGAACATAGTGCATGGAGAGGTATCGAAGATGGAGGCGCTGGCGCAGGGTCTGAAGGAGGAGCTGGCGGAGCGCTTCAACGAGGGGTCGTTGACTGTACGCGCATGTCATGGTGATCATGGATAGTTGTTCATGCCCTCGAATCAACAGTCCCTCAAATTCGTCTACAACCCTCCCATGTACGTGCGCATCGTAGGTCGCGCGGCCGAGCGCTCGCTGCACGCGCACGACACGATCCGCGGCGTGCTGGTGAAGAAGGACTTCAAGTACCAGCTGATGAACGAGGAGTGGTGGCGTGTGTGGTGAGTGAGGTGTAGCGACCTGTGCACCTTCACTCAGCTGAAGGTCCGGAAGATTCTGTACCGCGAGCACTTCAAGAGCAGACTCGATCTCACGGGCGTGGCTTCGCTGTGCGCGTTCCTCTCCTCCTTCATCGAGCTGGTACGGGTCTCTGCGTTGCTTCAGCATAGACGGAAGACAAGTCGGGCGTGGTGGTGGACAAGAAGATCACGATCACGCAGAAGAGTCAGGAGAACCACGTGTTCGAGTACATCATCGAGTGGATGAGCGACTACGAGGTCGATCTCCGCGTGAACTCGCTGCTGCTCCTCATTCTGCAGCAGGACGCCAACCTGCTGTCGCCGCTGGTGGGTTCGGGTTTTGAGGGTGAGTTGTAGAACGTACAGAGCGTGTTCGCTGTGCCGAAGGAGGGAGAGGTGAGGGCGAATGAGTGTGCGCCGGCTGCTAACGAGGACGCGAAGGCGATGATGAAGGAGGTGCTGGAAGAACAGGTTTGTGGTGATGGGGAACATGAACTGTAGTTCGGACCGGTCACGACCGAAGAGGGATCGCCGTTCTGGAAGGTGGATCTACCCGACGGAATCGAAGTGTTCGTTCACCAGGAGAGTTGGAATGTCGAGTGCGAGGACGAGTCGATTGCGGAGTCCGTGCGCGAAGCGATTAGGATGGTTTTAGATATCATGTAATCTAGTTGTGTTTGTTCGTTTACTCTGTGTTTGTTCATTCATTCTGTTTGAGTGAATATGCATTCATTCTGCTTGCGTGAACCCGCGTTCACTCTGTTTCCAATGAATCCAGAAACAAGGACTATTTTTGTCACTATCCAGAATCAAAAGGAGTTGTGAGGGTTGGTATCCGGAAATGAGTGCTGCCAGTCCAGACCAGGAAGCGGGGAATAACGCAGCCGAAGCGAAGAAAGAGAAGGGAGTGAGCAAAGCCACGGCACAGAAGCTGTTAGCAAAGTACAAGCAACTCCAGGTGAAACAAAGGCGACGGTGATGACGTTTAGAGTGAACATGAATCCCTTCAAAAGTCATTCAATGAAGTGAGTGCGGAGCTTGCGCAGATTAAAGCGGCTCCGCAGCAGGGTGGAAAGAGCACAGAAGAACTGGAGGGCAACTACCAAGAATCATTGTCGTTGATAGAAGACTTGAAGAAGATGGTGAGCGATGTCAACAAGGAAAAGGAAGCGCTGCAGAAGCAATACCAAGCCAAGGTGGACGAGAGTGTCCGTTTTCAGAAGTCCTTGGAAGAGAGTGCTTCTCAAATCGCGTCACTGGGAGAGGAGAACAAGAGGTTGAAAAGTGCCATGCCAAAGTCGACGGACAGCAAGCAGCTGGTCAAGTGTCAACAGCGGATCAGTGAGTTGGAGGCAGAGGTGGAGGCAGCGAACAAGCGCTCAAATGACGTATTCGAGGAGGGAAAGGTGTTGGCAAAGAAGCAGTTGGAGATGGAAACAAAGGATCGCGCTCTGAAGGCGAAGCTGCGCGAGCGCAACGACGAGCTGGCGAGTCTAAAGAAGCAGCTGAGCGATACGTCCTTCAGACTGGAGAAGACGACGGAAACGGTAATGAAGCTCCAGGACCAGCTCGAAAACACATCGTCGAGTCACTCAACAAACAGCAAGAAACTGGAGGAGATCCAGCGCGACTACGAGAACCTCAAGCAATTGCATGCCGAGCGGGAGCGCTTGTACGCCTCGATGAAGGAGGAGACGGAAGGCGCGACCACCACGCTTGCCCACACCACGTCGGAATATGAAAAGGCGAAGAGTGAGTTGAAGGAGTTGGAGGGAGCGTTGGAGGCGTCGCAGGCGCACGAGAAGCAAATGGAGGAGGCGTTGGCCCAGAGTTCGGAGGCGTACAAGCAGCTGCAGAAAGAGGCGAATTCCCGCGAACACGTGCTGGAGAGCACGGTGGAGCGCTTGGAGGAGGAGAAGAGGGGCTTATTGGAGAGAGTGTCCCATATGGAGCAGGAATCGGGACAGAAGGCGATCGAGGTGGTGAAGGAGCTGGAGAGCGAGAAGTCGAAGCGTGCCGAGCTGACGCAGCGCGTGAGCGACCTGCAGGGCGAGGTGCGCGCGCTGAAGACGAAGAACTCGTCGCTGTTCACAGCGCGGTCGCAGTCGGAGCTGGACGCGGAGAAGAGAGTGGAGGAGGTGTGTGCGCGTCTGAAGAAGGAGGAGGCGGAGAAGGAGGCGTTGCAGGAGAAGTGTGATGCGTTGTCGAGTCGGGTGACGGAGCTGGAGGAGGCGTTAAGTGAGACGAAGGAGGCGTACGCGAAGAAGGAGGAGGAGTGGAAGACGGAGGTGAAGAGCCTGAAGGAAGCGGTGGAGAAGCGAGGTGAGGAAGTGAAGAGTCGCGAGCTGCGGCAGGACAACGAGATTCAGTTAATGCAGACTCAGTTTGAGATGGTGAACACCAAGTACGAGGACATGAAGAAGCTGGTGGGCGTGCTGAAGAAGCAGCTGCAGGAGCGACCTGTCATGGAGGAGAGCATCAAACCAGCGGAAGCCGAAACGCCGTTTTCGCCGCCTCAGCAGAACGAATTGACGGTACGGATGAAGGAGATGGAGTTGCGCGAGAAGTCGAAGGACGGGCGCATCTCCTCGCTGGAGCTGCTGATTGAGCGGCTGAAGAAGGACGCGGAGAACAACACGAGCGAGCTGATGGATCTGAAGATGAAGAATGACGAATTGGAAAAGCAGTCGGGCCGCGTGAAGGAGGTGGAGGCGGAGTTGCACGAATTGCAAGTGAAGTATAACGAAATGGTGGACGAGTACACGGAAATGCGTGAGGTGGTAACGGACCTTCGAGACGAAAAGGTGGGGGTTGTTGCGGGTTGTGATGGTGTAGGAATTGTATAAGCAGCAGTTGCAGCAGGCATTGAGTTTGGTGCAAGAGACCGGGAATTGACGTGTTTGTGACAAACGCCCAACTAAAAGAAAACGCGATTAACAGTGTACATGCAAATCACAGCGACAAAAACGATACAGAGAATGACCTCTATTGAGATGTCCGACGAGTACTTGATCTATACATCACTTCCTCGAGAATCGCGCACAGAGTACTTCACCTCGCTGCACTGCGCGAACGCCACGTACTTCTTCATCAGCTCTCTTGACACCTGCTGGAACTCCTCGATTTCCTTCAAGAGCGAAATCAGCTGGAGTTGGTCCGAGACGGAGTCCGTTCGCAGAAGTTGGAAGTCCGTGTCCATGAAAGACGAAACGTAGAAGCTGAACTGTTTGCACAGATTCACGATGTCGAGGAAGAGTTGTTGGTACTGAGGCGGCTGCTCGCCGAAATGGTGCTTGTAGTAATACGCGAGGAATTCCCGCGAAATGACCGTCGAGGAGTTCTGCACGGGGTTTCCTCTACGCGTAACACGAAAACACAACCGGGACATAATCGCGTAGAAGTCCGTATTGAGCTGGTGAAACGTCCGGTCGATGCTCCGCAGAATCAGGTTCAGCAGCAGCACCTGCTGGTTCCGTTGGTACACTTCCGAGAAGCAACGACTCACGGTGACGGCGTTGTTGAACTGGAACGGGGCACTTCCCAGCGGCAACACAAACCGTGTTTCCTGGCCGACAGAAATCTGTCCGAAATTCTCCATTCCGACAAAGCCCTCGAAAAGCGCACTGACGATGAAGTTCATCACGCTGTCGCCGCGGTTGTCTTCGTCGCGGAACTGCGGAATGGTCGAATAACCGCGGGGAAACGAGGCTTCGGAGCGGATCACGATGATGGCGTCGGCGGCGAAGAAATACGGGGAGTTGTTCTCGAACACCATGCTGGAGTTCTGAATGTCCAGCACGAAAATGGGAAAGACCGAAGAAGCGGCTATTTCGGAGAGAGCGGAAACACCAAACCTTGTTGCGACGGAACGCGATGGGAGCGAAAGAGGTTGTCTCGCGTGTCCAGCGCGAGCTTCAGCACGTTCTTCAGCTGATGTCCGTCCTACGGTTAACGCGTCGGGTGAAACGCACCATGTGCTTCCGCAGCTTGTACCGGACCGCGTTCTTGGTGTTGTAGAGAGAAACGGATTCGATGGAGGTGGACCGGATGGAGTTCAATAGGGTCACGTTCTGCCGTAAGTACACGATGTCCGTGATCAGGTGGAACCGTCGTGTTCGCAAGTGCGTCTTCATCAGACTTCGCAGCTTCACCTTCACCTCCTCCAGCTCCTGCTGCAGCTGGGACAGGCGCGGCGAGAACATGTCCGCGTCCGAAAAGAACACAATTGGGGTCAGTAATTGCTGTTGAGGTCCGAATGTGGTCACGTTCACCACGTTGGTGTAAAGGACGTTGCGGAGGAAGTTGCGCGTCGTGGACACGATCGAGTTGACTTTCATACTGCGATCTGACCGTGAAGGCGATGATGCGCGATTACCATAAATGTACTCGTACGGCATGAAGTTCTGGATGTTGTTGTTCTCTATGTCCGAATTCACGACGATGGGACCGGAGGCGAGATCAACGAAGATGTACCGATCCGAAGCGATGTAGTACTAGTTGTGAAGCAATTCTGTTGTGAGTACGGTGCTAATCGTATTTTCGTTGTTGTTTGCGAAGTAGTAGTTGTAGTAGTACGCATCCGCGTTCTTATCGGTCTGAGGAAGCATGGTCGTCTTCGACGGGTTGACAAAGATCAACTAACCATCATAATGCCCAATGAAGGATACAGAAGAAGACCCCTTTACATCCACATCATACTCCATCGCTGCCTTCTCAACCACTGCACGTTACTCCACGATAGAATCAATACGATTCGCATAAAACTGCTGAATAGCGTTCTGGAGTTCCGAATCGCCCAGATTCACGACATACTTCGACGGCTGCTTTGAGACGATTTCCACATCGGACTGCAACTCGAACTGCTGCACTAGGGGTAACAGAGCAGCACAAACAATACGAAAGTGCTTTTTCATCGTACTCATGTACGCAGCCAGCACGCGCTCATCCAATGAAATGACCTACCCCTCATTTGAAAGCAAAGAACGCACTTGATACTCCATTCCAAACAATACCCTTGAATCTTCGTACGTATTGCCATTCCGAATACGCGGACGCAGCGTTGGAGCGTGTTTCATCAGCAACTGACTCAATTCGTACTCCGTGAAGTCCTTATCGAAACCCACAATACCGATGTAGAGTTTCTGTTTCACCGTGATTGTATTCTAGTGATGACGAAGGAGGAGTGCGCCTGCGTTAAGAACACGGCCATAGTCGTTTTCCGAATAAACACTCTGCAGTTCCCTTTCCGTATCGAACGAATGGGCGATTACGAGAAGGAGACAGAGCAGAACCCACTTCATGGAGAGAATACTGTGCTTGCAACAAACAGACGCTAAACAACAAAAGGGTTACTTCTCTAAAGGTTTCTTTCCTCTGCTCACAAGCCACTCGTTGTTCTTCTTTGTATCCACATACTTGCGCTCTGGCACGTAGTTTCCAGGAATCGTCACGTCCAGCAGCGGCTTGTCCTTCAGGTAGTACAACTTGGATTTGTGCGTCACTCTCTCCGCATTGTGAAGGAAGGACTCCTGGATCAGCTACTCATCAACAAATGCGTTAGAAGCAACCTTCACGGACTTGATATCCGGTTCATATGTGGAATAGAGAATCGTGACTCCTTCTCCTGCTATGTTCTACACGTCACACATGCATAGCACGACCCTACACAACGCATCGTGAATGTCGAGTTATAGTAGTCGTTGTGCTTGGCGATGCACACGCCTCTGTACACTTCCTCCGTCTTGCTTCCGTTCCGGCTCTTCATCTGACCATGAGCACTTCACAACCACTGCCTACTCTCACTTCTATCGCATCACCGGGCTTGAATGAATCGAAGTCCATCGTTTTGCGTGCCTTTTCCGCCGCTTCTTTGGACAGTTCGCGAATCAGGGCGTTTGCACTGCGAATCACCTCGATTCGAAACGACTCACCGTTTGTGTGGTTCCTTCAGCTTAATGTGCTCCGAATTCGGTTTGATGTTGAACGGGAGAGAGCAGACGTTGTATGGAGGCCACTTCTCAGAAGTCGCTCCCACCTCAGCCACCTTGCTCGAAAAATAGGCTGACAGCATCTTGGGCGTCTGCCTAGACACCGTGCGCACGAGCTGATTTGAAGACCTCGCCAGCATCGCCAAATTCTGCATTGGAGTTGCTCCGCAGTGATTCCTGTTTACCAAGAACGATTGTACGTGTTGGCAGAAAGCGTCCCGATTTTCTGTCTCTGTCACTTTTTGGAATGGGGCTCCTTAAGGTGCGTTCCGTTCATCGTTTCTTCATGAGTAGGTCTACGACGAACTTAAGGGGGACTTCAAGGCGCTGTTCCTGCTGTTAGGATTGTACACTCTTCAGGTGAGCGTCGTTTCCAAGTCTCATTTTGCAGGGAATACCCATTGGTATTGCGAGCACGATTTCGATTATCCTCCAACAGCAGCATGTGTCCTACAGTCAGCAGGCTCTCTTTGTAATATGCAGCCAGCCCTACTCGTTGAAGATGCTGTGGGCTCCGGTAGTTGACGCCGTGTTTGGTCTGCTGCTTGGTGTTATCGGTAGGTACTCGTCGAGAATGGGCCGGAGGAAGTCCTGGGTTGTTCCTCTACAGCTGACGATCGGTCTCATGCTTGTGTTGTTTTCCGGGATGATTGAGCGCACTTTGTATTCTGAATCTCCCAACGTGTTGTTTCTGACAGTTTGCTTTTTGGTGTTCTACTTTTTGGCCGCCACGCAGGACATCGCCGTTGACGCTTGGGCGCTGACTCTTCTTTCTGAAAAGAACAAGAACTGGCAAGGCACGACGAACGCAATCGGCCAAACCCTCGGCATCCACCTCGCGTAGTGAATTGTCCTCCCCTTCACTTCTAGCAATTCCATTTTCCTGGCGCTGAACGACCCGAGTTGGGCATCCTCGTGGGGAGGAAAGGGGCCGATACTGACTCTAAGTCAGTTCTCCCGAATCTGGGGTGTCATTTTCATCGTGTTCACGCTATACGTGTTGCTGTGCGTGGAGGAGGAGGATTCTCACGAGTGTGAAAAGAAGGAGGAGGAAGTGCATGAAGTCAAGGAGGAGCAACCTCTCCTTCGACACAGATCGTCGAAGGCTCCCTCGCCAAAGGAGGAAGTGCATGACGATAGTTTGAAGGGCGTGAAGGATGATGCCGATCTCACTCTCTCCCAAGCGTATCATCTCTATTTCGACATTCTGAAGAGTCCCTATGTAGTGTAGTGGTCGTCGAATCATGCCTAGTTTTTGCGTCTGGCGATGATTCTGCTCACAAACCGAATCGGTGTTTTCCCCGCGGAAGCCGCCTCCAATCTCCAACTCATCGACAAGGGCATGCGGCGTGTTGCGCTGACTTCAATGAACATGGTGATCTTTCCCATTGAAATGGTCACCACGTTTCTGTTGAGTCGACTCCTCACGCGCATTCACCCCTTGAAGATCATGTACTATTGTTATTTGTGGAGGATATCGATGGCACTGCTTCTGAGCCTGTTTATCCACTGTCTTCCACCCTCGGAGCTGGAGATGATGCCGACGCAGTACTACCCCCTCGCCTATCTTCTTGTGATCCTCTCCGCTCTCTCTGGACGCTGCATGAATGTTGCTGGAGTTTGCTTGCGTGTTGCGGGTGATGAGTAGATGGCGTATTACGCGCAGATTTCAGACCCTCGGTTCGGTGGCACCTACATGTCCCTATTCAATACGGTGTCGAATCTGGGTCATCAGCTGTACATGTCCCCCATCTTGAAGACGATCGACATCGCGTCGGTGAAGCAGTGTTTCAAGGAGGAGATGATCATGGAGAACTGTGGAACGAGGGAGCTGTATTCTCAGTGTGCTGCTCTTGGAGGAACGTGCGTGACGAAGCAAGATGGGTACTTGCGATGGATTTGTGTAAGGCGTAGATATTACTTGCTGACATGGCCCTGTTTCATTTACGGGGTGGTTTGGGCTGTTCTGATGAAGCGGCAATTCCGCTTCCTTATGACGGTGGATAACGAAAAGTGGAAGGTCGTGTGGACTGTTTTCTAAAGAAACAACGGTTTAGAACTGGAGAGAAGCCCAAGGATCGGAAGTCGATGGCTTTGCCTTATCATAGGCAGAAAAAACATCCACTTCCGGAGTCGTTGCAGGAGCGGGCGTCGTTGAAGATGGACTCTACGCATCACAACAAATCACGGAAAGCAACAAAGGAGCCAAGGAAATCTGTATTCGGGGTCGGAGTGCTGCTCTTTGAGCTAGGCACGGAGGGTGTGCTCTTCCTCGATTCCGTGTTCGTTGGCTTTGGACGTTCTGCCTCCTTCCTTGTCCGATTTGTCTTCAGCACTTTTGCTGCAGAAGCGGGAAGGCGAGTAGCCTTGATGACGATACTCCCCTCAAAGGTCGGGACGACTTCATCTTCGTTCGTCACATCGTACCAAACTAAAACTCATAGAGTGACCATACACGAACTCCACGTCTTCTTGAATGCTCTCTTGAAACGGAAGTAATAGGTTCCCGGAATCGGAAACATCTGCGTCGTCAGAAGCAAGATCCACTGCGTACATCGCGGATATCTCCCAGCGTGATGCTTGACGCCTTCTTTTTCATCATGACAACGTTGGGGTGCTCCAAGTCATCGCCGTCTTCGGGAATATAATACTGGATTGTTGTGTTATCGCTCATAGCAGGAAAGAAGTGCTCAAAGGGATCGTTAACGGAAATAGTCCCGATTCCTGGACTCCAACCCTCTTTGGGCGAATTCTCCCCAGACATGGAGGATATGGACTTGCTGGTATTCAGAGCAGAGCCAGCTTTAGTTCTACATGGAGAAGAGCACTTTTCCGCTCCTTGAGACTGCTATGGTGGGAAACGGAGGATTTATGCTGTACAAGTGTTGCAGCGATGTCAATATACTGATCGAGGAGCTTCTGTATCCATCCAGATTCCATCTCTCTCCGTCTCCCTTTGTGTGCTGTCATGGAGGCCTCGTCGGGTATATCAAGAGGAGAGCTTTTGGAGTGGATCAACGCCACCCTTCACATGAACCTCCACAAGATCGAAGAAACCGCATCAGGTACTTCTTCACATTGTCATCTTAGCATAGGAGCTGTTGCGTGCCAGATTATGGACATGTTGTTTCCCGGTACGTTTGATGCTCCCCTTTGACAAGCAGACACGGTCCCAATTCAGCGAGTGAACTTCGTGGCAAAGGATGCGTACGAATATACGAAGAACTATAAGATCTTGCAATCTGCCTGCTTGAAGAACGGAATTCAAAAAGTGGTACTCTCGCCTTCCCCCGATGTGTAGAATATTGATGTCGAACGACTGATCAAGGGACGACCTCAGGACAACCTCGAGTTCATGCAGTGGCTGAAGCAGTTCTTCGACAAGCATAAGACAGGCAGGGATTACAACGCGGTCGAGCGTCGATCCCAGTCAAAGGGCGGAAAGGGTCAGAGTGTTTTCTCGTTCTTATGCGCAGAAGTCACAGCATCGTCGGTACTGCATCCACAGTCTGGAGATCGCACCTCCAGAGAGTCGTCGAGCACCACCAGTCCATCTCGTGGAGAGGGCCTCCTGTCGCATCCCTGTACCTCTTATGTGTAACAATGACCCATAGCGAAGCGATCGAGAATCAGCTCGCCTCCTCCGCTTCGTAATGGGAATCATGTTGGCGAGTTGGAGAATCAGCTCCGTTCACTTCGCATTGCATTGTTATGAGTAGAAGAGCTGTCGAAGACACTTAACGAGAAGGAGGGCGTGATCGTGAAGCAAGTGATCGAAGTATGCGTCATTCTTGGATTGAACGCAAGATGAAGAACCTGGAGGCGGAGCGCGACTTCTACAAGACCAAGCTGGTTGACATCGAAGAACTCCTCACAGTGCGTGTGTGTGCGTGGGCTGAGGAATAGAAGGAGAAAGCCAACCCGGAAATGACGGTTGCCAAGCTAGCAGAAGCGGTGACGCAGATTCTGTGCGTTGTTGTGTTGCTGTGTGAAGTAGATATGCCCAGTCTAACGCCCATCCTCAAGAAGTCTGCGTGTGTTTGTTCCAAACAGGTCATTTCACATTGAGATCAATAATCTTGTCACGGTACTCGTCGATGTTCGCGAAGGTCAGTCGCACCAACTGTCTGTGCGTCAGCTTCTATCCATGACTCCTCCTCCTCGCCACCACCTTCTTCGTGAAGGGACAGGTGTTCTTCGGCTCTCGATTCAGCACTCGGATCCACGAATTATACCCCAGCACGTGTCCGTAAGGAGAGATCGCAGGCTTCACTACTTCCTCGTACGTCATGACGTCAATGAACCCCTTCACATCACCCCTCACACTCTTCTCTACCGGAAGACAGTTCTCCTCCTGTGAGTAGTCGAAGTCCACGTTGTCCAGCTCCTCCTCTCCGTCGCTCTATCCCTCACGCCACTCGCCTCTCTCCCACAGACTCCTCGTACTTCTTCTTTCTCTGATGCGCGTGCCTCTTCTGTGTCTTCTCGTTGCCGAAGTGGCTCTTGAACTTGAAGGACAGCTTGTTCTTCTCGTCAATGTAGTAGTTGTCGTCGATGATCACGCCCTCGCGGATCAGTTGACGGTAATAGTTACTGCACTGATACCCCACTCTTCCCGGAATTTTCATGGAAAACATCCCCCACTATGCGTCAAGGAATCCGCTCATATCCACAGAGTAGTCCACGCCCAACTCGATCACCTGCTTCAGAAACAGGAACCGGTCGTGCGACGACCACGGGCCCGTCTCCTGCGCTTCGCCGGGGTCGTTGAAACGGTAATAGTATTGGTTGGGATTGTCCAAACGCTTCTTGAATCTACGCCTCACCTCTCTTCACAACAACCACGCTTTGATGCGCGCGTCGCTCCACCCCAATTCTTTCAGTTGACGTGTCGACACATTGGTGCGCTGGAAGTAGTTCACCGATTCGGCGTAGTCCTGCTCTGTTGCGTGAGCGCGACAGTCAAGCCATACCTTGCGATACTCCGGACATGACATATTTCGGGACGAAATCGAATCCTGTGTCTTTGTCATGGGAGCTCTTCGTCTTCCGTTTGGCTTTGGATGACGCTGTTGCGCCTTTTCGATTCTTTGCATACTGCTCGTTACTTTTATGTTGCAAACACGCTCGTTTGAGGGCATCATTGAGACGAATGCGCGGAACCTTTCGCTTGCGCTCTCTGCTTGTCACCCATCACTTTCACCCTTTACGTGAACACACTGTCCGAACCAACGGAAGAATCGCTGGACTCCTTCGCTCGTTTCTTCTCCTTCTTGGATTTCGACATCGTCCCCCATTCTTCGTTATCCTCATCGCTTGTGTGCGGTGCTGGCTCGGGTTGGGGCACTTTCTTCGGATCAATCCACTGAATCAGTTTCATGTCCAGGGGTATCTTGCCAGATCCCATGTCCATAATCTGTTGCAACAGAATCGGTTCATCTCGGATACGACGCGAGAGGAGAATCTACTCGTCAAGGACGGTTCTTTGCACGCACCTCGTTGTTGTTGCAGCTATCCAATGCAATTTTGGCCGTCTTTTCGTCCATCTGCGGATACATCTTCTGCACATCTGCAATCTACGCGATAACTTCCTATCGGCATGAACAGTCACCTTCTGATTCATCTGGTTTGTGTTGAATATAGCGAACTGCTTCTGCGTCTGCTTCATTCGCTCTTTCAGCAACGCCTAGTGATTACGGGCTCCAATGATGAGAAATACCATCGTTTCAGGATTGACATTTCCAAACAGATTCGTTAAGGAGGAGTCCGAATCACTGTCGCTGTCGTAGCTGGAGGACCCCTCAGCAGAATCCTTCTCTGCATTGTCCGACATCGCAGTGCTATATCAAACAAAAGCGACAAAAGAGAATCTAGTAAACTATTACTGAATAACCAATAAACCTGTTTAGCAGACCAATAAGTTACAAAATCCCTCTTTAAGTAGAAGCCAACACTTATTCTCTCCGCTGGTGAAATCGTTCACAATTACAGTACTCTGGTGCTCCTCCCCCGAAAGACCCAAAACAAACCCATTCTCGCTCATTCCGACCACTTCCCCGACCACCATTCTTCTTTCCTCCTTATCATCGTTTCCCTCATTTCCCTCGTTTCCACGAAGTAACGCCACAGGGAGTTCAATCTTCACATACTTGCTCATCCACCACTCGCGCGTGGTCTGCTTGCACTGCTCCTTCAGCGCGCTGATCGCCTCCGCTGAAAGGTTGAAAGGAGTTTCAGCAGAGTAGTCGGGTCGATTCGCCAACGCGGCGAGTTCTTCGGGAGAGCGTGAGTCCTCGGACGGCTCCAGCACCAGAGAGTCGATCTAGAATGGAGAGAGAGAGAAGCGAGTACGGTGAGCGAGGCGAGTTCGGCAGGCAGCTGGGGCGTTGTGGGTGTGTTGTGATTCTCCGTCTGAAGGGCCTCCTCCGCTTGCGTGGGCTCCTCCTTCACTTCCTCCTTCACCTGAACAGGCTCTTCCTTCGTCTGCACTTCCTCGTTCCCTTGCACGGGCTCTTCCTTCACCTGCACTTCTTCCTTCACACTCACCGGCTCCTCCTTCACCTGCACTTCCTCCTTCACGCTCACAGGCTCCTCCTTCACGTTCACTTCCTCCTTCACGCCTGCACTCGCCGTGGGCTTGTCCTCCGCCTTGGAGGCGATGGAGGCCGAGATGTTCTACACGTCACGCCACCGCCCACCACGCACATAATAGTACAGCAGGTGCTTGTCCAGCGCGCACGAGAAGCCGCAGTTCGAGCACTTGAACACGTCCGGGATGGGCTTGTTCACCGCGATCGGCGTGCCGTGGCGACACACCGTGCAGTACACGTAGTAGTCGCCGATGTTCATCGCCTGCGACGAACGGTAGGCGGGCGCGGGCGACGGGATTGGCGGCGGGTGCGGCTGAGACGGCGCTGGAGCCGGGTGCGCGGGCGCGGGAGCTGAAGGAGCCTGGAATTGCGAAGCATAGTTCATGACAGGATAGTTCCGTTTTTGGGACACGGACGAAGACTGAGGATATAGGTTAGAGTACATATTGCGCTGTAATGCAGGATCGAGAGGCTCTCCTATGCGCTGTCGCTTGTCTTCTGGGAGACCTGGGGCCGACTGCATTGGGTTCGGAAGGGCTGAGGGATTCACGCTTACGGGCGGGGGGAGAGGGGTCTTGGCTGGCACGTCCTTGCCCTTTCCCTTGATTTGCAGCAGGATCGTGGCGAGCTGAAGATCCGTCGTTTTGTCCGGAACTTCCTTGGGTGCCACCTTATCTTGATGGGGCACAGGCGCTGACTCAACAGGAAGCTGCTTGACAGGAAGTCTTGAGGCATTCTCCGCCGGCTTCGGATTCGCTGTATCTTCCGTAGAAGGGAAATTGGTCTGCTTCACTTGACTTCCGTCTTCCCCGGAAGGCGCCATAGGCTGTGTTGAAGGCACAGTCTTCGAAGAGAGAACCGGGTTTTGGATCGCGGAAGGGAGCTTCTCTTGTGCGCCACGATTGACAAACTCCTGCGGATAAGCGTTCATAGCGCTCCTGTCCACGACCGGCATAGTCATGCCTTGTCGCATTCCATAAAAGCCATAGAACGGATTGACAGGCGCATATCCGCCAGCCTGCATATTGATCATGGGCATGGGCATGCCGTAGCCGAAAACACCACGATCATAGGGTATTTGCATGCTTTTCATGCCATCGCCGTATGAATTTGAAACCATATTGTACGAGACGCCAGCAGGCAGGTTCATGGCAGGATTCATTCCAGGAACAAACCGGGGATCGTACTGTTGGCTGGATATGCTTGGAGGCATATTCACAGACGAATAGGGGTTTTCAAGATTCGTCAAACGCGGTCCATCCTGCCTATAAACCTGATCACTTCTTCTTATCGTATTTCCTTGCATTTGTTCCCCTTGAGGTACTGAATTCCCATAGTATGAAGGATACATACCCGCTTATTCAATACTGTGAACAAATGCACTACACTAAGGCCCTTTTCCCCTAGCCCCTCTCAGCCAATCAGATTCGAGATGTTATTGCCATTCTCTGTTTCCGTTATTCCTGGGTTTATCTCCTCCATCTGGCGTGAAATGCCCTCTGATGGCTCCTGCAAGCGCTGTCAACTGATTCCTCCCCCTCCTCCACAGTCAGCGATAATCACCTCTGCTCAGCAAACTGCCACGCTGTTCTCGCTGTCCTCACCATGGACATCGAGTGGCGCATTGTCCAACAAACACAGCTCATCCCGGCTACTCCTTATTCTTCAGCACGGGGAATAAAACGACGTCGCGAATGCTCGACTGGTTTGTCATCATCATCACCAGACGATCCACGCCCATACCCCAGCCCGTGGTGGGAGGCAGTCCGTACTCAAGCGCCTAGCCGTCACACACGAAAACAAACGAAACATTGACAAACGTTGCATCCGTAGGTGGAATCTCCTTGTCGCCGGACTCTCTCTGCTTTCCTTGGATGTTGAAGCTCTGCTCCTGTTTCTACGCTCACAGACATACAGAAACAACTACGACGGGATCATTCTGCTCGGTGTACGCATTCACGAGCTCGATTCCGTTCACGAAGAGTTCAAAGCGCTCCGACTTGCCAGAGTCGCCGTGCTCCTTGGACAGAGGAGACATCGAAACCGGATGGTTGATGATGAACGTCGGCTGGACGCACTGAGGCTCAATGTAGTGCCCGATCAGCGTGTCAATGATGCGAGGCAACGTAATCGGCTCTGACACCTGAATGCCCTTCGCCTTGCACATTTCCATCAAGGACGGGATACTCGCTTCTACTCAGTCATCGTTTCATTGGACGCCAACCGTCGTTCAAGTCGGGGAGAGGACCCAGCGCCTTCGTCAGTTCCTCCACCACATCAATGCGACGGAACGGAGGCGTGAAATCGATCTCTTTTCCATCGATTGTGGCTTTAGGGGAGTTATGGACGGCCACACAGATCTCTAGTCCTCAAGTCAATTCCGCATCACGAACTCTGTAGGAGCTTCTCCGTCTTCTTCATCCAGTCCGTGTAATCCTGGTACGCCATATAGGCCTCGATGGACGTAAACTCGTAATTGTGTTTCCGATCCAAACCCTCGTTGCGGAACACCTTTCCCATCTCATAGACACGCTCGAAGCCCCCGACAACGAGTTCCTTCAGATACAGCTCGGGACTGATGCGCAACGCCAAATCCTGCTCCTGCGTGTTGCTTCGCGTGATGAACGGCGTGGCGACAGCGCCGCCTGCCTGCCCACTCAGAATGGACGTTTCCACTTCCATAAAGCCCTCCTCCTCCATGAACGAACGGATGAGCTGAACGATCTAGATGTGAATGGAGCAGCACACCGTTGCCTTGCTGCGCGTGTAAAAGACCTGGCGCGAGGCGCTGCTCACAATGAGATCCAAGTATCGCTACCCTTCACAACCACGCGCGATCTCTACCTTGCGGTACTTCACTTCCGGATCCTTGATCTCGTACCACTCGCGCGGCACATGCCACAGGCACGGAGAGAGGAGGGTGATTTCCTTCGGGAAGATGCTCAGTTCCCCGACATCGGTTCGCGCCGGAATGCCGCGAATGCCGATGATGTCGCCCGTGTGGAGTTTCTTGTGCAAACCCTTGAATGCGGCCACTTTCTACTCCTGACGGAGGGAAACCACTGCAACTTGATCCGGCTCGAGACTGCCGCCATCGTACATGTTCAGGGAGGACATGACCTGCAGCATGGTTTCTCCAGAGCGAATGTCGTAGAAGTAGAGCTTCGATCCCGCACTCCTCTTGCTGATGATTCGTCCTAGAGATGACAGAAAACCCGCAATTCCACCGGCCACGGTGATTTCGCTCTCCGGCACTCGCTCCCCCTTCTGCAAATAGTCCCACTTCTTTCTGAAGTCGCTCAGAGAGGTGGAAACACGGAAGGGCGGATAGCTACGAATTCAGGGGCGGCGCCGTCCCCTACTTGGCCATTTTGTCCAGTATAGTAAGACGCTCTCTGCCCTCAATGTCGTTATTCTTTGTGTTTGCGAACGCGCGTTGGGAGCAGCAGGGAAGCGCGAGACGAGGAAGGAGCTGCAGCGACCTCAGCGAAGCCCGTGCCTTTGACAGAGCGAACATTGCCGAGTGCAACAAACAAAGAATATAAAGGTAAAGAAACGTCTTACAGATCATCACCGTCGTTATCAGGAAGAGGCACGCCCGGAGCCATATCGTTAGCCTGTCTGTAGACGTTCTCATCGAAGGCAACCTCTGGCGGCTTGATGGCAAGAGCCTCCTCGAACTTGAGCTCGGGAGTCTTCGTCAGCTTGCGAGCCAGCCAGCGGAAAGGCTTCTCGAAGTTGTAGTTGCTCTTGGCGGAAATATCGTAGTACGGCATGTTCTTGCGCTGGTGGAATGTGATGTTCTTCGTCTTCACACGACGCTCCTTCATATCGCACTTGTTGCCAACGAGCACAATAGGGATGTTGCCGCACACGCGGGTGAGGTCGCGGTGCCAGTTCGCGACGCTATCGTAGGAGCTGCGGGAAGTGACATCGAACATGAGAATGGCGCAGTCCGCGTCCACGCTACGCCTAACCCCGCAGCACAAAACGTACTAGTAACCGTCTCTCAGTCCTCCGAACTTCTCCTGACCGGCGGTATCCCAGCAGTTGAAGGTGATGGGACCGCAGGAGGTGTTGAACGTGAGTCTGTGAACCTCAGCACCACGAGTAGCTAGGCGATCACGCACGCGCCACTAACACCCACGGACGTAAACCTTCTCGAAATCTCCAGTCTCGTGTCTCTTCACGTAGGTAGTCTTACCGACACCACCATCGCCGACAAGGACGCACTTGAACTCGGGACCAGTCACGTTGTTCTGAGCCTAGAAACAGCGGATTAGTACGGCTTCGCGAAAACGCGCCCTAACGCACTCACGAGCAAGGTACAATCTCGTCAACACATACCATTCGTAGTTTTACCCAAAAGGAAGATTAATCTGGGTCTTGTCGATTCCATAGAACAGCCACTCATGATCGCCGGTAAGAATCGTGAATTCCCGTTATTGCCGCTTTCACTGTCTTTCATCATTCCCTCTCTCCCTCCTCTCATGGCTTGTACACGAGAGAGTCGAGACAAATCGGGGCTGCTCCTCCTCTCTACGCACTCATTCCCTCATCACTGAATCACGATCCTCCCAACGCTCCTTGAGTACAGCAATTCCATGCAATTTCAAATGTGCGCATAACCGTGAGAATGAGGGGCGGATGATCTAGACTCGCTTCCCTTCCCGCCGATCTGAATAACCCGCAACCCCCATTCTGAATCCACACGAATCAGCGGAAAGGACAACAGAGCGGAGAGCGTGCAGTGATTCTCTGCTCGAATCACCTTGATGATCAAGGAAGTGATCGACTTCTCCATCACGAAAAAGAACGGCAGATAAGATATGCTCGCCAAATTCGAGACCAAGAGCAGCCGTGTGAAAGGTATATCTTTCCACCCTACTCGTCCTTGGATCCTTTGCTCTCTCCATGACGGACAAATCCAGCTGTGGGATTACCGAACAAAGACGCTTCTCGAAACGTTCAACGAACACGACGGTCCCGTTCGTAGCGTCGATTTCCATCCGTCGCAGCCCCTGTTCGTGTCGGGAGGCGACGACTACAAGATCCGCGTGTGGAACTACAACAACAAGCGCTCCCTGTTCACGCTGATGGGCCACCTCGACTATATCCGCACTGTCCAGTTCCATCCCGAGAATCCCTGGATTGTGAGTTGCTCCGACGACCAGAACATCCGCATCTGGAACTGGCAGAGTCGTGAGTGCATCGCCGTCCTCACCGGACACAACCACTACGTCATGTCCGCTCAGTTCCACCCGAAGGAGGATCTCGTCGTGAGCGCCTCCCTCGACCAGACCATCCGCGTGTGGGACATTTCGGGCCTGAAGCAGAAGGGAAAGAAGACGCCGGGCAAGCCCGGCGCCCCAACCAGTATGATCAGCCGTTTGGGAACGGATCTCGTCGGCACGGTGAAGTACGTGCTGGAGGGCCACGAGCGCGGCGTGAACTGGGCCGCGTTCCACCCCGAGCTGCCGCTCATCGTGTCGGGCTCCGACGACCGCATGATCAAGATCTGGCGCACGAACGACACGAAGGCGTGGGAAGTGGACACGCTCCGCGGTCACACGAACAACGTGAGCTGCGTGATGTTCCATCCGCGCGAAGACCTGATTCTCAGCAACAGCGAGGACCACAGCATTCGCGTGTGGGACAGCACGAAGCGTATCGGCATCCAGTCGTTCGTCCGCGCGCATGATCGATTCTGGATCATCACCGCCCACAAGACGCAGAACCTCATCGCCGCAGGCCACGACTCCGGCGCCGTGGTGTTCAAGCTGCGCCGCGAGCGCACGCCCTTCGCCGTGTACAAGAACTACTGCTTCTACGTGAAGGACCGCTACTACCGCATCCGCGAGATGGAGGGAGAAAACCGCGACATCATCATGATGCCCATCACGCGCGGCCCCGCGGCGTCCAACAACGCGCCGCGCTGTCTCCAGTACAACCCGTACTGCGCGAACGAGTTCGTGCTGCTGATGCACAACGCCGAGGACGGCGGGTCGTACGAGCTGATCACGTGCTCGCAGCGGATCGCTGCGGAGAAGCTGGCGCCCGAGGTGAAGGGCGGCGCGGCGCTGAGCGTGTGCTTCGTCTCGCGCACCAAGTTCGCCACGCTGGAGGGCAAGGACTCGCTGTTCCTTCGCAACATGGACAACATCGTCATCGCTCCACACTCGCCTCATCTCTAGGTCACGAAGCGCGTGAGTCTCCCCGTGTCGGACTGTCGTCGCATCTTCCCTGGCGGCGTGAGCGGACGCATCCTCCTCGCCTGCGAGGACCAGCTGGTGCTCTTCGACACCTCCTCCTTCCAGACCGTCAGCATGATCGCCGTGTCGTCGGTGAAGCGCGTGGACTGGAGCCAGGACAACAGCATGGTGGCGGTGACCTCCGGCAACATGGTGCGCATTCTGGACAAGGAGCTGAAGCAGCTGTGCGTGATCAGCGAGAAGATGAGCATCAAGAACTGCGTGTGGGACGAGCACGGCGTGCTTCTCTATGCCACGCTCTCCCAGATCAAGTACTGTCTGCCCTCCGGCGAGAAGGGCATCGTGCGCAGTCTCGACGAGCCCGTGTACATCGCCGCTTACCGCAAGGGAGCCGTGTTCGCCTTCACGCGCGACGCCGTGCCCGTGCAGATCGAGATCGACCCGACAGAGTACCTGTTCAAGGTGGCGGAGGACGAGCGACGTGACGTGTAGTTCTGCCTGGAGAAGAAGCAGTACCGCGAGGCGATTCGCATCATTCGCACCTCCAAGATCGACTCGCAGGCCATCATCTCCTACCTTCAGAAGAACGGCTTCGAGGACATCGCGCTGTACTTCGTGACGGAGCCGCGCGCGCGCTTCAACCTCTCCATCCGCTGCGGCAATCTGGAGAGTGCCGTGGAGTGCGCCACGCAGCTGAACGAGCGTGAGATCTGGAACCAGCTGGCCGAGGAGGCGCTGCGCCAGGGCAACCTGTCCATCGTGGAGACGTGCTACCAGCGCACGAAGAGCCTGGGCAAGCTGTCGTTCTTCTACACGATCACGGGCAACCTGGAGAAGCTGAAGAAGATGCTGCAGATCACGGAGAAGTGCGGCGACGTGATGGGTCGCTACAGCAACGCCATGTTCCTCAACGACGTGGAGGCGCGCATCAACGTCCTCATGGAGGCGGGACAGCTCTCGCTCGCCTACGTCACCGCCAAGACATACGGCTACGGTGAGGTGGCGGAGCGCATCGCGGAGAAGATGGTGGAGCGTCAGATCGCCGTGCCGGAGGTGAGCGCGCCCGAGGAGCTGCTGGCGCCGCCCGCGCCGGTGAACGACGAGTCGGAGTGGCCGATGCTGGAGATGCCGCGTTCCGTGTTCGACCGCGTGATGGAGGAGGAGGCGAAGGGCGAGCGCGCGATGGCGTCGGACATGAACGCGCTGGAGATCGAGGACTTCAAGCAGGCGGGAGACAAGAAGGTGGATTCCAGACAGGCGGGAGATAAGGCGGAGACGAAGGAGGAAGAGTCAATGAACATGCTAAGCACCATTTCGGAGAAGCCTCAGGAGGAGAAGGACTTCGAGGTGACGCTGCCGTCGCAGCTGGATGGGGGGGACACGGTAGGGGCGAGAGGGGAGCGTGAGGCGTAGTGTGGGCTGCACGGAGAGGAGTTGGAGAGTGTGCTGTTGGAGGACGTGTGCTCCTTGAGCGGAATCCAGTCGTACACGGTGAACATATCCAAATTGTTGGGGTGGTGGGGGACTTAACCGGCACATGACGGATTCGTTAGAGATGATGAGTCTGGATTCGCTGAAACGCGCTCAGTTAAAGAGCGTGCTGGAACAGTATTACGGAGCGGATGTGGCTCCTGAGTTCCTTTTCGACGTGAACACGACCTTCGCACAGCTGGTCGAGGCTGTGGATGTGAGGGGAGGCGGGGGTTGTGACGTGTAGGCACAGAAGAATCGCAAGCCGATCATCCGCGAGGTCCAACTGAGTATGGGGGAGGATGGAGAGGAGCACAAGGACCCGGCGGCCGCCGTGTACACGCCGCCTGAGCGAACGTTCTGTCAGAAGTTCTGTTGTCAGATTCGATAAGTGTGTTAGTATTGTTTGTGGGATGGACACGATCGACTACGTCAAGAAGTACGGAGTGCACTCTGCTCCGTGTAATGATTAGCTATTTCCGAAAGCTGGCGGATGACGGGATGTTTGTCCACGCTTCGCTGTATGCGGACGATCCGTTTATGAACGTCACTATGCAAGCTCACTATGATGGAATAGATCATCTCAAAGTGCGGCCACTTTTCATCGATTTTGACGACGGAGGGAGAGCCTGTCTATTCGTTCGAACGTTTCGGTAGTTTTGTTGTGATGCGTGCCCATTATCGTATAGTATCGGAGAAACAGCTGCTCTCTCCTCAAGTCACGCTGTTGCCGAAGATCTATTTGCCCAAAGCGCCGATATCCGATGTGTATAAGGAGAATCGAGCGATTGTCCTGCTGACATCGCCCTTTGCGTTGATCAAGGAGAAGGTCGTGTCGTTTTTGCAGAACATTCCATTCCTCAACGTCAACCTGTTCTTCAGCGCAGATAGTGACTATGTCATGCAAAGGAATCTCGATGACAACGAGTCGCTGAATCAGCCTAGCAAAGCGGTCACCTCCCTGTCCTATGTGACGGAGTGGCTGTCGACAGAATTGAAAGATACACAGAAGGTGATTCACGCCTATTCGCTGAGTCTGAATGCGCTTCCTCTCTTCTACAGTACGTATTGCCGTCTCTTGTTGATCTTACAGGTCCTTACACACGAACCAATATGGTCCGCTTTTCGGATCCTGTCTCTTTGCTGTTCTGTCTTAATCGTAGTCCCTACAAGCCGAAAACTATGCGATTTCTACGGGTATACATTCTTCTCATAGTGTCACTGTAGACAAGTGGACCACCTCCATCCTTCGGTTCTTGCATGCGTTTGAGCTGGACGTGAGCGATTACATCTTCTACCTTGGGTAGTGGAGTCACAGACTGTTGAGGAATAGAGAGAACGCGAAGAGCGTTGCAACGGTGATCAAGAACGAATTCAAGTCCTCGTCGGACAACAAGGGTTTTTCGCTTCTAATCGCAGACCACTCGTCTGACCTCCTTTCCGTTGCGAAACAACTGCATTCAAAGGACCTCCTTGCATTCCTGCGCTGTTTGTCGATTCTTCCTTCTTCTCACCAGTCGTCGCTTCTTCCCTTTTCATCGAGTGAGAACGACGCGGATCTGCTTCTCAAAGAGTGGTTGCGCACGCTCACTCCGAAATCAGCGCCAACCGAAAGCAGCTTCGTTTCTTCCGTGTGCCATTATTTGGAGGACGTGCGAAATCTATTTGAGCATCACGATTAGATCTGCAACGAGCGGCATTTGCATTACGCGAGCGAAGCTCCCAAATCAGTGGCGGAGTGGCGAGCGTATGTGAAAAAGCTCAACCGAATCATTCGAGAGGAGAAACAGTCCGACTTCTTTGAATTGACCTCCCTCGTGGATCGCTACTGTGTTCGCGCTGGACGCTTGACTGACGAATAGAATCGGCTGGACTTGGAGGGAGATGAATTGTGTTCCCACGACTTCTTCGACTCCCTCTCTTCCATCACCTCGCCTTCTGATTGGCTGGTTCCCTTCTATGAACCTCCCTGCCGTTTCTGTGGCGCGCTGCCTTCCCTCCAAGATCTGATTGACGTTCTCGTTCTTCTCGTGTCCAGCGTACTCTCCCTCCTTCCCGTTCATTCTAGAACGCCTTCCCTCCATCTTCCTTCGACCAGCTTGGCGGGGTTCTCTCCGCCTGCTGTTCTCCCTCTCACAAGGCCCAGCTGGTGAAGGTGAATCGTGTGGTGACAGAAGAAGATCTCGCGCTTCTCCAACAGGGCGACGACCAAGTCACACGTGATGTCTGGGAGCGCATCTGTCGTCCTAGCGGGAGTTTCCTGTCCCTCCTTCTCGCCGCCAACACTTCTCCCTCCACTGTGCGTTCCCGCCACTTCAAGGACAACAAGGGTTTCTTCGTGCGTGTGAGCGAGGTGTATTACCCGTAGATCAGAGGCCTTCTGGAGTGCGTCGAGGAGCCCGTGAACGCCTCGACTGACGACGCGGGAGAGCGTGTGACCGACATCTATTCGACGAAGGTGCCCAAACCCGCCGACCCAAATCGGGGGTATTTTTCGTTTCTGAAGTCGTTCATTTCGGTCGACCACGAGAGCGTCCTCTTGGACAGAGAGGGAATTATTCTTGTCCTACTGGACGGCGTTGGGAGCGAGGAGGTGGTGGAGATCCTATCGGAGATGAAGTGGAAGAATGACAATGGTGTGAAAGATGTGAGTGCTTGCACGGCGTGGATTATGTGTAGTTGATCGTGTGTAGTCACCGATTTGGGGAGAGGACGTCTGTTGTCGATTCTGTTCTTGCGAGCGAGGCGGAATGAGGGTGTGACTTGTACCAGTCGTGTGCTTGTTTTACACGCAATGGAGTGTGGTGATTCTCTCTGTGGAAGAGTGGAATTGAGTGTGATGATTCTCCTCTCTGTGATAGAATGAAACCGACAATTCTCCTCTCTGTGATAGAATGAAACCGACAATTCTCCTCTCTATGAAAGAGTGGAATCAAGTAGAGATTCACTACTGAGTTTTCTACCCCCTCCTCACTGGCCACTCACATCACAACACGCTAACCACCCCCTCTCGGCGAGGATCCAAGCGAAAACCCAATTCACGGGTGCGACAAAAATCGAGACCATTTTGTTTGCACCTACAGATCCTTTTGTACGGATTGTTCTACGCATTTTTCGCTCCGTCTCACGTAACCATTCAACGAAACAAACCAAAATACGACACTTGCCTCGAGACAGGGAGGAGGCGAAATGCGGTGTCTGCAATTCTCGGTGCGTAGGTAGCGCATCCCAAGCCCTTTCAATGTCTCAAACCGGAAGGAAAAGTGCGGAATTGAATTTTCCACGGTGATTATTCTTCGAGAAGCACTTCAGGGAATTGGGGAAATACGTTTTGAAAACCACTCGTTTTGCCCCATATTATCTTTCGTAAAAGGCGATTTAGATGCAGCACAATGAAACGTTTGATATGTCGAGCCTTCCGGCTATCTACTCGAAGAGAAAGACGAGGAAGTGCTCCTCTTGTAAATGCCTCAAGCCCATGGACCAGTTCCTCCCTATTGTGATTAACAAGAAGACGGTGATCCCTAAGACGTGCCAGTATTGTAGATCGAGACGTAATTCCTACTACTGGAGTACGGGATGAGGAGTCGAGCTGATGCAGTAGACTTTGAGTCCAAGAAGACGAAAACAGAAAACAAAATGGGTTCTATTCCCAAGGATTACACTCCCATGACTTCTGGGTTTGTCGAGAAGCCAACAAGCTATAACGCCCCTGTGGCTCCCGTGATGCCTATCGTTCTCCCGACGGTAACGTCTTCGGCTACTCCCGCATATCCCTCCCCTGCTCCGGCGGTCGATAATGTGAAGCCGGTGGAAATAAACTTCAATGGTTTGAACCTACCATCTCAGATTCCACCCTTCAAGCGCTCCTTCTTGGAGTCCTCTCTGGCGAACCCAGAAGCGGATGCCATGGACGTCCCCACGGCCATTGATTCTGAAATGAAGGTGAAGGCCGACGAACTGAGTTCCATGAACGATTACGAAGCGGTGACGAAGAAGACGTTCAACGCGGTGGAGGATGCTCTTCCTGAGTCGTACGATGTTGATGATATTATCCTGGAGCTTCAGCGACAGACAGTCAACAGCATGATGGATGAGTTGGTGAACATCAGTGATATCCTCGCTGCGAGTCAGCTGGATGTGTACAGTAGTAACGAGAATGAAGTTCCGAGTATTGATTCTGACCTCTTCCAGTTGTCGAATCTTGTGTAATTCTGCGTCTTTTATGCGTTTTTCCCTGTGTGCTTTTGCTCCGTTCTTGTTACAAACACGCCACAGTTTCGTTATGGAGGGAGTGTACATGCGCTTCGCGGCGATCGCACTGACAAGGGAGGCGTCCATGTGCGAGCAACGGAATCGCTTCAGTTTGTGAAGTGCGTCGGCATCGACGAAAACCGCTTTCAGAGAAGGCACGTTCCGCATCTCCAGCGTCTGGCAATTCCAGAACGACTCCTTTCCAAAGCGGACGGTCGTCAGGGAAGGCAACGACGAAAACAGCAGATTCGCCCGCTTTCCCTCGTAGTTCGCAAACGCATTCGACAGGAAGACGACGCATTCCAGACGCGGACAGCCTATAGCGTTAGTGACGCGCACGAGACGGACATCGAATCTCCACGTCGGAACAATAGAAGAAAGAACAACTACCGAAACAGAGAGAAGTCAGAGAGGGCATATCTACGCATCACACCCACGAACAATCATTGCTTGAGAAATGGAGCGATTTGCACCAGTAGAAGTTCAGCGACAGTTCTTCGCCGAGCCAGCCAAACTGACAACTCTCCAGGGAAGGCAACTCTAGAATGAAGCGATTGGCGCAAACGAACCCTTCATTTCAAGAATGGAGTAATCGCCAAAACTGTTCCCGCCACACCGAAACGACGCCAGGGACGGGCAGTTCGCAATCACCGCCGTTCGCCGTTCCGCCGTGATCCGGGTTTTGAAGCGGAACGGATTCGGCTGTCCGTGATCATCGTACGAGTGGAAGAAGGAATTGTCGCCAATCTCAACAGTGCGGAGACGAGGCAGTTGCCGAATAATGAAACGCCGCGCCTGCGTGAAACAACGATCACCGATGTGAAGAGACTGCAATGCGACGCAATCGGACAGATCCACGCTAGAACGAGCCATCTCAACGCCGTCAACAACAGTGAGGTGCTCGGTTATCGTGCTCAGACGCGGCTCAGGAAGGGCGCTTAGGACGACAGCGGAATCAACCTCAGCATCGCCGATGAACGTCTTGTCGCTCACGTAGTCACCGTTCCGGTCATACACTTCCACCGCTCCATAGAGCTTATCGCCGCACCAATACCCTCTGCTCATCATCACGGGAGACGGTTGCTGAAAACTGTAGTACTCTTCTCCGACACCACATCGGTGATCTCGGAAGTAGTATCCACGAAACACGAGTGAGTTGTCTTCGTTGTACTCCTCCACTTCCTCGTAAAGCATTCCGTTGTAGCAAGGACCCTCCCAACGGTAGCCGCCGCACGCGTCCACGATGCATCTGTCGCAGCACGGAATGACCACCTCTTCGCATCCGATGAGTTTACCCTCACAGAACGTGTACACGCTCACTACCGCCTTGCGCTGAATGTCGTACAGCAGCGAAGACCCACTCAATTCGCCTTCCACCCAGGTGCAGAACAGGGCGTACTGCTCTCTTCCGTCCGCGTCGAAAAACACGATCATTCCATTTCCCTCCTTTTTGAAGCACGGCAAGAGACAGTACTCCTTCCGCGGAAGAGAGAGCACTCGCTGTGCACTGTGCAAGTCCACCTTGTCGCACCCACTTGAATAGGCGCGTTGCGCGACTCGCATGAGCACGGAAGCGTCTTTCTTCTCTTTCGACGGGTAAATGGGCGAGTCCATTTCCAGAGATACAGTAAATGGGAAAAAGAGACTGCCACTCCCCTCGATTGGAGAAGCTTCTTGACAGCGTGGTCGAGAATTCGTGGGATGGGTGGGGCTCTGTATGATACTACCGCAGAAAGACTTCTCCGGAGGGAGGGAGAGAATGATCGATGAAGAATCCTTTTCCACTCTGTGGAAACTGGTGATTGTGGGCGCCATCGACCTCTCTCTGATCTGTAGGAGCAGGATAAACGGATACAGGATTTGGTGAACGAATTGCTAGAAATTCAGCCGCAACTCCACCGTCATGAACTGTGTGAAGTATTAACGCAGTTAAACAATTCCGGAACCTTTACACAGCAACAGGTAACCCGCTATGCGAGCATGGAGTCTTAGCGTGTAGTTGTGTTTGTCATGTCTTCTTTTGGCTGTTGGATTCTATGACGAGAATAAAGATTGTAACATATATTGGCCGCACATCATTTCGGTCGCAGACACAGTGTGCTCATTGGAATTCCCTCACAGTTTAGGTATTGTCCGACAAAGAAGCGTCGGTGCTCTGGAGCGTACTGAGTCAACGAAAATCACCCGAGACCATCACACAACACTCCTTCGCGTTCCTTCTTTCACAGGAATCCACCGTTGCTTTCGCGTCGCTTTTCTCACGGATAGCTGAACTCTGAGGAAATCACCGTTCTGAAGAAGGAGTTGTATCAGCAGATCTTGCGTTCTCTTCATGCGATTGCATGACGATTAGACAATTCCCTTTCCCTGTCTGCCTACGTTGGGGTCCCGCGTCGTCCCTGCATCAACAGCTTTTCCTGTTCTCAGTTGTTTTCTCTCTATTCTTCTTCGCACATTCCGTCCCTGGGCGACGCGGACGATCTCTGCGAGTTCGTCTTTCCGAACAACGAGTTCATCCCGCAACCCGCCGATGTTCGTGTGATCTCTTCCGATCATCCGTAGGTGAGGCCTGCTCTGCCCGTAGTCCATTCATCTTTCATGTTCGACCCCATTATCGAGCAGAGAATGTCTGGTGAGAGGGTGAGGGTAATCGTCCGGGAGTGTGTGTACAGGTACCCCACGAACGAGGAAAAGGCAATCGTATGCATTCAGAAAGGGAATAACACGAAGGTTGAGAGGAATCCCTCAGTGGTAACCCGCATCATCAAGCAACATCTCGATGGCGAGCTGTCGATCGTCACGGCAAGCAACATTCTGCAGCTCATCGACAGCTGGAAGGACCTCGCCGTCGCGTTCCTGTGCGGGTTTCTCCGTTCGGAACACACGTTCAACTTGTGTGGATCGTTGCGAAGAGTCACGCTAAGATTCTACCAGGTTCTGCTGAACATGAACCTCACCGAAAAGCGCCTCGACGTTTGCATGTCTCTGATGATCATGCGTCTTCTTCCCTGCAGCATGGTCGTGTCAACGATCATCACCAAACTGCTGTCGATGGGAATCACGCTAAACGTAGTTGTACGCTATTCGGTGAATGTGTAGAAGCGCATGATGGCGTCCTTCTGTCAGTTCCTGCAAATGATGATTATGAACACGAAGGAGATCAACGCGGTATGTCTCGTCTCCATGCAGTAAGGAATAGGCGCTATACATCGAGATCGAGAGCTTTTGCAGAGAGTACTCATCTCTCAGCGAAGCGGAGGAATTGCTCAAAACGCTGGAGGACATGTTTTTCTTTTAAGGATACACTCATTCTTCCTGTTTGTTCCTCGTTCAACAGATTTCTTTCATTGTTAGCGTTCATTCTCTATGAGGAAGGAATCTCTCATTGTCGGGGTTCTCCTCATTCTCTGTAGCACTGCTCTTCAACTGAGGTGAGGATCACGGAAGACGAGCCACTCACAGAGAATCCGCATCAACCAGTCCAATCTCCTCTATTCCTACCAAGAATCTGTCGGGTGTGTATCCGTTCATGAAAGCGAGCCAGCCAGGGAACGCAACCGTGCTTGCTCACTGCTCTACTTAACGATAGGACAGCACGTGGATCAATGGACTTGTAAAGAGGTTCGACTCCGTTCATCGGGTCATGCGTAGTACGGTATCCGTGTTTGCGGCAGAATTCGGCGACAAGACCTTCTTTATCAACTGCATTCTTGCAATGACGAACAACATGTACGCGTTCTCCACACTTCCTCCCGTAGATGGGTTGTGATGGGTGCCGTCGTCGTTGCCGTCCTCTTGATGAACATTTTGAGCTGTCTCTTGGGACTGATTCTCCCTCTCTTCCTCTCTCGGAAGGTCACTCTTGTCATTGCGGGAGTGCTTGTATCGTCTCGCAGATGGATATGAGCCATAGTTTGCCGTCATTGGTCTCGTCATGATGATCAAGGGTTGTCGGGATGATGAGTATTCGTGACTCCTCTGCTCCACATGTAGCGATGAGCAAGAGGAGGCGGAGGAGGAGCTCAAGAAGAAGCACAAGTGCCGATGGCTGTATTCCGGCGTGTTTCTTCAGGCATTTGCTCTCAACTTCTTTGCTGAGTGGGGAGACACGAGCCAGATCACAACCATCCTCCTGGCGGGGAACTATCCCGTGTGGTCCAGTCCCTCTGTTCTCGGCGCGTGATGTGTATTATTCGTCGGCAGCTCCGTTGGGAATCTTGTCTGCTCGCTTTTGGCAATCGTGGGAGGGAAGCTGCTGTTGGGTTGCATCAAGGCGAAAACCATGGGAGTGATTGGAGGAGCGGTGTTTCTCGTCTTTGCTGCCCACACATTCTTCTTTGAGATCCCCAAGGCCTGATGGGAACAAACAGTGCTTAACCTGTTTATTAGAAATGGAAAGTGGTGTAAGCGAAGATCCAGCTCAACAAGAACAACGCGAAAGTGGGCATTGCTCCCTCCGAGAGGATGGTCATTGCGTCGAAGTCGTCCGTGTTCACGCGCAGGTAGCGGTTCGCGTAGAAGAGAGGAATACCGAAGGAACAGATGACACCACTACGATGAAGGAGAATAGAGTCTTCTCACCATATTAAGCCGAAAGCGCCCGTCAGAGGAATAATTCCCCACGTGACACCAATAATGCTATGAATAACGACATCCCACAGACCGCACAGTGCGACAACCTGCTTCACGAAGTATATGAGATCGAGGAAATCGGGAAACGTTTCCTGCAACGTCAGCCACGCCAATACGAGTCCCAACCTTGTCGTATTCAGCATCCTTCTTCAACGCGAGCGTCAGCAAGTCAACGCTCTCCTCCGTCTTTCCGCATCGAATCGTTCTTCTGAATCTGGATTCACTTTCAGCCATGGTAACCAAGGGAAGGATTGTGTGTCTGGACAAACAAGCGCTATGTACAATCTCTACTTCTTCTGGACGCTTCTTCTCCGGTTTCGGTTTCTTCGCTGCTTGCGAACATAGGTTGCCACTTCCTCTTCCACTTCTCCTGTAAGCATGCTCGTGTAATCCACACTGTCGACAGAGAGTGTGCGAGGACGTCCCATGCTAAACGCCTGGTCAATGGACATCGTTCGTCCCTTCTGCACCAACTCCACGTTCGCGTTCTTCTCGATCTAGCTGTCATCGCACAACGCAAAACGAACAGCGAGGGAGTGATCTCCCGGAGTTGCGATCGGAGGCAGAGACAGGTCCTTAATTCCCTACTCGTGAACTAGGAGTTTAAACAGTACGTGAACAATGGAAAGAATCTCGTCGGGCGTGTACTTGATGTAATGCCCGCTGTAGCCTTCGGGAGCCGTGGTGGTAACGAACGGAACCTCCGTCTCTTTCACCTCGTAATTGAAACTAGATTAAGAAACCAAACGGGATCGTACTTCAGATTCGGGTACAGATTCGCATCGGTCCAGTAGGAGCCGAATCCGGGGACTTCGTCCTTGATTTCCTGCAACTCGTCCGTCATCTTCATTTTCAAGTTCAGCTCCTTCAAACGCTCGGGCGCCATTTCGAATGGACGCGCGTTGGAAGAGAGCTTCGTCGGGGTGCTGATCGGTTTCGTCGTTGCCATGACAGTCTGCAGACGGCGCATGAACACCTTCATGTAGAACTCGCTCTTGATTCTCGCTTTGATGGGTTGCTCACCGATCGTCATGGTCTGAAGCAGAGCGATTGCCATAGATGCCTCCTCCTCGCTCAGCAGGGTCACAAACCAGGAGCGACCGATCTCTTCCTTAATCGACTCAATTGTGAACTCGGGAAGAAGGGAGCGAATCGTGTCCTCAGTCGTTCCCTCGGGCGTGTCCCGGATGATAAGCGTCTTTCTGGCAACCGGAAGGGAAATGCGGACGCCCTTGTTGTCCGAGGAGAGCGAGAGTGCCTCCATTTTGCTGATTACATCCACCAATTCCGGAATCGATACACCAAAACACTCCAACGAGGGCAATGAAACCAAATAGGACAGAGGCATATACCCCTCATTATCCAACTTTGACACAAACGTAGGTGTATCCGCCATATACTGAAGCGACAGGAGACGCTCGATCTACAACGACATTGAAAGCTGTCACGCGATACCTCCTTTCTCACCATGTCGCACTTCTTTGTTGCGTCACTATCCACGCCAGCACCACTTGAGCTCATACTCGACAATGACTACTTCATGAAGAAGAGAGTGCAAGGAGATACAGAATGAACTGCAACAAATCAAATTCTTGAAGGAGCAGAAAAAGGAATAACTGGGCAGTTATTCAATGAGAGTGACTTCATTCCTAACGAAGTGTGTCGAGAAAACACAACAATTCAACGCATTCAGCAGTCCCGTCACACTGCTGCACAGCTGGAGCGATTCGGATAAGCGCAACCGCCATACACACAATCCGTCGTCTCCCTTGTCAAAAGTCAGCGTAACAACGCTCGGATCGTCCTTCTTCTTCGTCATTTTGCTCAAGGACTCGATTGGCGAAGAGTCCGCAATCGTCCATTTCGTCGCTCCAACCGACTTGGCAAGGAGGAGGGCGCTCTTCCCGCACAGAACGCAGTACTCCTTGCCTCCGTCGATGCCCGAAGACGTCTTCACTTCGTCCACAGAAAACGTCTCGAATTCTGCCTTCTTGAGCGCCGCTGCACTCACCAAGTCTCCCTTTGCCAATTCAGCGTCCGCAGGGATGAGCGTCTCTGGTTCTGCTTCCTCAGAAGGGAGTGGTTTTGCTTCCTCATAAGGTACAGACTTTGCTTCAGAAGGAGGGAGTGGTTTTGCGTCGGTGTCTGAAGGAATCACCGTTTCTTCAGGGATGCGTGCACCCTCCTTACCACCCTCTTGTGAGCCCTCCTGTGAGGAGACCATCACCGACTCCTTCTCCATCTCCGTCTGAATGTCCGCAGCCAGCTCCTTCGTCCACTTCAGCGCCTTCGAGAAGAACGACTTCTCCTTCTTCGGCTTCGCCTTCTGTTTCTGCTTCTGCTGCTCCCACGTCTTCTGCAGACCCACCTTCGCCTTCGCGAACCCTTCTTTCGCCTTCGCCGCTACACCGTCACACTCCTCCTTCTCCAATACCCGTTTTGGAGGCGATTTCCGAGCTCACCTCCACCGCGCGCTGGATGGTGTCCGAGAGAAGGTAGTGCCGACACACCTCGCACTGGTCCTGGCGGTGGTCCACCAACCACTCCAGTCTGTTGATGCGACGAATGTACTCGTGCACGGCGAAGAAGCCGCCGCTGACCACGCACACGCACGGGTAGTCGGAACGGAGAAGCACTTTGACCGCGTTGTCAACTTCTTCGTCTTCGCGAAGACTGTCGTCAGGGTGACCGAAGTGCATGATGGCGATTCTCTTCTAAGGCGTCAGAGTTGGCAGAAATCGGGACTTTTCCTTTCATCTCTTGCAGACAGCGCATCACGCCCTCCAGCATCAGCTCCTTGCTCCACACACGTCCCTCCACGTTCATTTCCGCGGGAATGGACCCGCAGTTCAAGTGTTCCTCGTTTCTCAAATCCACCACAAAAAAATCCGAAGCCGCGTTCTTGAACACGCCCGTCAACACGTCGCTCGCCGCCACCTCCAACACGCGGTTCTTCTCAATGTCTATCCGATGACAGATGGAGGGAAGAGTCACCCGCCTCGCGCGCCATGGTGGAGAAAGACGGATAGAAGATGTCACGCGACAACACACGATCCACGCCGTAGTTCTTCAGACACGCCTTCTCGAACACCGCCTCCTGTCCCTGCCACTGCTCCAGCAGCGAGGGCACGCGACTCCGCTTCGACGGGTTGAAGCACCTACGCCTGACAACACGCACCCTCTCCAACTCGTAAAACTCCGTCATACGAATCGTCCACAGCTCCGGCGAGCCCTCCACCGTCGTCGGCAGCAGGCCCGGCGAGCACTGAGACAACACGCCGTACAGTGCGTACAACGTGGACACAGGCGTTGTCGCCATCAGCGCCTCCGCCTTCTCGATCAGCGCGGGCATGTCGGCAGCGAGCACGTTCCACGGAAGGTTGATCAGCGTGTCGCGAAGGACCGAGGCGTCGTTGACCGCCAGGAGCTCGGATGACTTGGTCTGGAGGAGGCCGAGCAGCGCGAAGAGCGTGAAGGCGCAGTTGCCCTCCACCACCAGGCGGTCCAGCAGCTGTTCAGTGATCGTTGACGACCATGGATCACTGTCATTGTAGATGTCGCAGTTCATGAAACAGCTGAGCAGCCAGGCGGTCGGGATCGCACCCTCTCGCTCGCTCGCCGTCTGGTACGGGTTGGGCGAGGGCTGCGTGTTCTAGTGGTGACAAAACGGGGAAGAGCGAACGGTGATGAAATCATCTTGTTTCTCGATGGGGTAGGAATAGGGACACCACCAGTCAGATGCCACCTTATCGAGGTGGGCGCACAGCTCGGGGGCGTGGAATCGCACCAGGAGGTGGAAAAGAGCGTGGAGGCGGTGAGCCGACTTGCCGCGGGAAAGCGAGAACAGTGGCAGACGCGCCTCGTCGAGGATGTCGCGCTTCTCGTTGAGAATGGGGTCTGTGTTCGGGTTAAGACGAAGCGCGGCGGGAATGGAGGTGTTTTGCGGAGTGTCAGAAATCGGGGCTTCTTCCTTCTTCGGCATGAACTTGGTCTCAAACATGCTGAGGATGAAGAGCAGGGTGAATTCGCGTCCGATGTCGAAGCGAGAGATGAGAAGCAGAGCGAGGTTCGTGATGACTACAGATGAGCGACATGATCAATGATGACAGTGGCTGTACGGAGCACTCGTGTTCACGATGACGCCATGCACCACCCACAACACCTGCTCTGTGATGGATGACTCGTTGGACTCTGAGGATGAGGCGGAGGAGAATGAGCAACGGTTCTCGGCGAAGCGAGGGAAAACGTGATGGATATAGTCTTCGATGATTCCGTCGTTCATCGTCTTCACGGACCACGTGCTGTCTGCCAGCTGGGCAACGACATCAGAATCGACGTCCAGCAGAACGGAATACGCGCGACAGCGCAGATCCTTGTTCAGCGCATACTTGGTAGCACGCAACACTCTGCGCACAAAGTCCGCATCTGCACATCACACACCCCAATGACCCACACTCGGACTCTGGCGTGCCAATTCCTTCTGGAGAAGTGCCTGCGCGGCAGAGAGATCCGTCGGAATGGGCTCGCTCAGATAGGCCGGCTGGACTTCCATTTCCTTATCGGTCTGTGGACTAGACATGAGAGGGGATGCGTTGCAAAGCCACAGGGTTGATTCGTAATCACGATGGAGTTCTCCGGAGATTCCGTGCATCACTTCTGCGAGATCACATATCGTTGAGTTCAAAAAGCACAGCACACTATCCGTATCACTCGAAGCGTCATCGACCCCATCGAGGAACTTCTCAAAACGGTGGATCGTTAAGAACACACTGCGAGTAGTGCACATTGGATATATTCTCCTTCTTTTCTTCTTCAGGAGCAGCGGGGTTCTCCGTTACAGATGCTTCTGTCGTCGTCGGTATCTGTTCTTCATTTGCTTCATGTACGACTTGTGCACTTGTCAAGTCTAGTGATCACTGGAAAAGGACAATGCACACTCGGATCCCAATCGTCATTTCCGTCCGAATCTTCGACAACAAAGAGATTACTCATACTTTGGGTTGTGGGCTTGATTATGCGATTCTTCGAGTTCAACGAAAACAGGGGCGATTTCGGGGAGTCTGTTTCGTTGTGGGCTCCCACAGATTTCAATAGGGGAGTCAGTGAGGGATTGCGCGTCTTCATTTCCATGCGAAGCGCGAGTCTGTTTCAGTGCAACAAACAGGGCCACAGATAGAAGCGAGTCAAAGCAATGCAAAACGCCTGAAACAGAGACAGCGGGCTCTACGAATAACCGCCCAGCCCTGCTCTTACCTTGAAATCCATCGTGAACACGTCCTTTCCGACTCTGCCGAACTGCATCACGATTCCCCTCGTTTCACTCTCCAGCTGGAAGTTCTTGATGGAGGGGATCGTCACTCGGTTCTTGAAGTCCATGCAGTACGTGCGTAACTAGAATGAAGCACACTCACAAATCGCACAAACGGATCCCATTCGGGTTGTTTTGACTGGAGAACGGTGAACGCAGGTTCCTCGCGTATGCCTGTTGCCGTTTTAGGCACTGGCAGTGGCTCTTGGAGATACACGCACATTTCAAACGGTTTCCACGACCCGAACAGATTCAGCTTGTATCGGATGAGTAACTATGGATCAGTTCGCTGCAATACACCCCACCTCGTTATTCTCTACGAGTTGCTGCTCGTTGATGTACTGGATGAGTTTGCTATCCACGCACGCATAGTACGACGTGTTAATCTCGTTGGAGCGGAGAGTGCCGATCACCAACCGATCCACGCCGACTCTCTTTCCATGCAGAGGCTGCGCGTTATGTAAATCGTGGGGAATGGATAATCGAAGAACGGTGTGAATCCCCCACTCTTTCCTCCGCGCCGTTATCAGGTAGGTATTCACTCTACGCATTACGAACGCATCGAGCACGTACCCTCCCATCTGCAAGTAGAGGTCGAAGTACTCCGTTTTCAACCATCCCTCATACCGTCTCTTTATCAAGCACATGCACACGGACTCGTTATCGGGAGGCGGAACGAATAGAAGGGCAATACTCTTCTGTTCGGTTGGATTCTCCAAAAACGCGTGGAGATCGCGGCTGACGCTCGTCATCAACGCAAAGTCATAGTTCATAGTGAACGAGGAATAGAAATGACGCGAATGACCGACACGACGATCAGGCACGACATACGATCAACGTGGTTGTGGGATGCACAGTGAATGCATACACCTCTCAAATCCAGTTTCTGTATGGCATTCACATGATCCACCCTTTCCCTCCACCCACTCCTTCCTCTTCTTCTGTAGACTCGAATTATGAAACGGGAAGACACTCCACTCCATCGTTAAAGAGATAGACTGGTCCCACACGATCAGGAAATCCCCGTTATTCTCGCCTTCTTGTTTTCACGCAGAAAAGGGCGAATACAGAATGGCTGAGGAAAAGACGCTGGTGGATCACAAGGTGGAGCTGGTAGGACGCTTCCCCGTCATGTAATGCGCAGGGAGTGGGAATGGAGACTGCTCGTACGTTTGTCTTCTATAACGAAGGCCACACTCTGGGAAACCCGATGAGAACGATTCTGATGCAGCAGTATCTAATGATTGTTGAGCGCGTGATGGCGTAGGGAGGGAATCGAGTTCTGCGGTTATTCTGTGCCCCATCCCGTCGAAGCGAAGATGCACCTCCGCATCCAGACAACGGGTTTGTCGTTGGACTGTATGGTTACGTTTTAGGTGAGAGTGCGACCAAGGCGCTCGTAAAAGGCTTGCACACGTTCGAGCACATTTGTGATGTTATCGGAGACCGTTATGAAAAGGCTCTTCACTAATCTGTCGTTTATGTTGAGTGTTTGATGAAAACAGCGTTTACATATCGTCAAACACGGAGTGCTTTCCGCCTCTCCCCTTCCCGCGGCTTCCGCCTCTTCTCCCTCTGCCTCTCCCTCTGCCTCTGCGATGCACGAGACTCACGTGCTTGTTTCTCCCGGAAATCAGCTCGATCATTCCGTTCAGCACGTCGTCGCACATGATGCAGCCAGAGTACTCCAGCTGCCCATCGGGCAATGGCGAATTCAGCTTGTTGAACACCACCTTCACCAACGACGCATTGCACTCCTCGCAGTGCGACTTCAGCACCTGGATGTCGTGAATGCTCGTCGTGAACCGAATGATCTTGTTGCACCGATTGCAGCACAGCTTCCAGTTGGGGTGACTCTCGCGGTCCAGCACCATCATTCCACCACACGTTCTTCCCTCCAAGTTGTCGTCCTCCTCGCTGGGACACCTACCCCTCACTCCCCTCCACAGCTCCTACGGACACACGCCGTTGGCAAGAAGCCCGTACTTGCAGGTGGGGTGAAGGCACTGATTACATCCCATGCAGGAGAGTCCTTCAAACGGCGGGTTGTTGTAGCAGAAGGGACACAGCACGAAGGTGGTGCCCACGAAGCGCTCCGAGTTGCCCAGAGAGAAGAGGAGAAGATCGAAGCCGTCCAGAGGACACTTCAGCTCCTTGTACAGCTTGATCGTGCCGTTTGGCGGGAGATTGTAGCTGGGCGTTACACCACATCACTGTTCCGACGTGACGTTGCACTCGCTGCAATACAGTCGCGGTGGCGGATTCTTCACGTACTTCATGAAACGCTTGCAAATGCCGCAGCGAGACAGCGGTTTTCCCGACTCAGTCAATAACGAGAACTCCGACTCGAACAGCGTATCCATGCTCTATCCCTCAACTCAGTTTAAATCCCCCACGGCGATGTTCTCCTTGAAGAACACGAACTTTTCTTTGAACACTTGGAGGGAATGTTCCACCACGTCCTCCAGTCTCGCCTTGCCCTGCGCGATCAGCGTGCACTCCTTCTCGATGTTCCCGCGCACGGTGGGCAACACCAACTCGGGGTCAATGTAGTAGTACCCGTGGATGAGAACGATTCCGAGTTTGGTGGGAATCAGCGTGCCTACGGGTAACGAAAGATACTCAGTGTAACGGTGCGCGCCGAGCGTGACGTAGTTCCTCTCCACGATGTTCGCGATGTGCACAGGGATCGACGCGTCGGTTCCGATTCCGTTCTTCTCCATCAGACCGATTAGTTCGCTTTCCGTCAGGTACCCCGGCGCCGTGGTCAGACCCTCTCTCGTCGCCACGTTCGCGATCTCCAGGTCCTCGCCCTGCACGTGACAGCACGTATGTGTTGGTACCTGAACGAAGTCGAACGCGGAGCCGTTGATCTCTTCCTCCTCCTCGCTGTCCTCGTCTTCGAACTGTGGGTCAGACGAAGGACCACCACCCACCTTGGAGGAATACAGTGCGGAGAAGCCGGGCTGTGTGATCCGCTTGAAGGCGTAGGAGAAGGTCTCCTCGCCCACCTCCAGGAACACGCGCGTGTTGACGAACTTGCAGTCTGTGAGTCACCTCGCACCGTCACCTCCACCGTCACTCACCGTCGACAGAAAGTGCTTGCTGATCAGGTCGTACAGCGCCGCCTCGCCGCCAGCCAGCGCGTTGCTGTCCACCGAGGCGACGGGCGTGATGGGCGGGTGATCGCCCATGTCCACACCACGGCGCGGCACCTTCAGCCCCTTGGCGATGAGATCGCTCACGTAACTGCCCCATTGCGGGTTGGACGCGTGTTTCTCGACAGTGCCTCTATTCGTCACGCAACACCGCAAGCACCACAGAATGTCGTAGTGTTCAGGATACGCCGACGACTCCGTGCGGGGGTAGGAAATGTACCCCTTCAAATATAAACGTTCCGCGTACACCGTGCACTCCTTCGGACCCATGCCCAGCACCTTCGACGCCAGCTTCAGCATCTCCACCGTGTTCATCGGCAGTGGGCGCTTGCGACAGCCCGCCGTCTCCTTGATGCCCGTGACGCGCGCCGAAGAGAAGGCGGAGAGCTTCTTGGAGAACACGAAGAAGGTCTAGCGGTGATGGGGTGTGCGAGGGAGAACTTCCTGACTGAAGATACGACCGCGCGACCAGGTGAGGGGGATCACACGGTTTTCCTTCCGCACGCTCACTTGGAGGGACCAGTATTTCTGCGGTTGAGACGACGGACAGCCACTACCTCGCCTTTGAAGTGCTGGATGGAGTCGTAACGGTCCACACAGAAGCCCAGAGTGGGGATTTGACACGGACCGTAGGAAATCACCGAACTGTCGAGATTGCTGTATTTGTTGCGGAAGAAGGTGGTCTGGTAGCGACTGAAGGCCACGCCGATCTTCAGGTCCAGCTCCTGGCGCGCGTCGACGGCATTCGCTTCATTCTGGTTCGGGTCCGACAGCGACGCCATGGCGTGGAGAATATCGGGCGTCGTGATTGCGGAGTAGCGCGCACGGTAGATTCGCTTCTTCTCTACGCCTAAGAAGACGGACGATTCCGCCACCCTTCCAGTTCTTCATAACGGGTTTCACGCACGACAGCACTTCAAAGCAAATGTTTTCACCCTCTCGATCGCAATCCAGCCAGAGAACGACGTAGTCGCTACGGAATCACCAACAGTCGTGAAAAGGGCCAACACGTTCTTGCCCACGTCGCGCAGATGACGGATGACTCCGCCGCTCGCCTCCTTGTGAATGGTCTTGGCAGCAAACAGGTCCACGCAGTCCGTCTTCTCCCAGTTCTGGTACTCCGGAGCGAAATCAAGGTTGAAAACGTGTCCAACGACAGAAGTCACCTAATTCCCTCAAAACCACTCCCCCAGGTCCATACCTTGAACATCACTTTCTGCCCCATGAAGGTTCCCTCGAAGTAGTGCACAGGCAGCTTTCCACCTCTTGTGTCATGCTTCCCTTTAGAGAGGATGTTCGCAACACTTCCCGCGATTGACGGCTTTTCCGCCACCATCAGCACCTCAGGAAGACCCATTGTTCAATCTACCAAAAGAATAGTGGCCTCTCCGATTCGCTCCACATGCGTTGCACATTGAACATCACCATTTGCGATGCTAGTGAGGTGGATCTGAACAGTTCCCAGTGCCAATCGGCCATCGACGAGGTTCCGGCTGTTTTGTTCTCTAATCCGCAAGGTTGCAGAGACGGTGAAGAAGTTCAGGAGGAAAGAAGACGCCCAAGTTGGTTTGACAAGGGGCAGTGATCTGTAGATGGCGGCGTGCTCCTTTCTGCTCAAGAAAGCGCTTGTCAATCAGTATCGGAAAACGGACGCGGATTGTTCACTCTTGACAACTCGCTACGGGAAGCCGCTCCTGAACGTATGGACTGATGGCTGGATTTCATGTAGTATCGATCGTCCCCGTCGGCGTTGACCTTCAGCATCTCGCATCACAGCGGCGTTGTTGCTCGGGTGGATTCGGAGGATCTGTAACTCCCGTTAATGCGTTTTACGGAAAGATTGGTGGGAATCGATGTCATTGGGTGGAATCCGGCTCTCCCCTCTCAGCAAGTCCGTTCGTTTCTCTCAACAATGAAGCCGTATTGCCACATCAACGAGTACCGCTTCATTCAGTGCTTTGCAGACCCAGCGATTCAACTGCGCACTTTCCACCTCTTCTGGTCCCTTAAGGAGGCGTTGCTGAAAGCGATCGGATGTGGGATTGCAGATCCTGCTCGCCCCTTGTCGCAGTATGACTTTTCCAGATGCAGGAAGGAGGGAAGGTACTGGTTGTGCAATGTGGAACCATCCTGGGTCTGCTTTGCATGGATGGAGAATGAACACACCATCCTGGCTGTTGCGGCGGGGAGAAAGGACGCGGTCGATGATTCCGTGTCCTCCCTTGGAGGAGCGTGGATCGATCCCGATCCGATCGCTGTGAGTCGTGTGTCATTGGAGAGTGAGAACCGGATCCGATTTGATAACGGCGACTGTCTCTTCCACATCGAGCACACCACTTGGAAACAGCTTTTATCTAGCGCACAACCCGCGTGAGCTCATTTCTTCGGATGAAGCAAAACGACTCTGTTCTGCGCAGTGGATTGCTTCTGTTGACCGCCTTCGTGATTCTGCTGTTTGTTCCATTCCATCTCATTCATCGAGTAGGTGCACGGCTGTGAATTCGACAAAGTATTCGAAGTTCGCCTCGGAAACGGAATCGTCGAGAATCGTGAAATGGAAGTCTACCGTACCCGTCTGCTTGGAAACAGTTATGTATAGCAGCGAGAGAGAAAGCAGCATATCCCCCAATCCCGGGTTCAAAGAGCTGAGACAGCAACGCAAGAAAATCGAAAGTATGATGTGACATTTGTTTCCCAGGGAACGTACATTGCGTCTGTGTACTGTGACCATTCAGATTGAATCGATGGAGCTTCATGCTGGAAATCGCCAGTAGATGGAGCGGGTAGTTTAAACCAGAGGATTGTGACGAATAGCCCCATGTCCATCGTGTTTTGCATCCCCCCTTCCGAAGTTGCGAACTTCACGAGACTCTACCAGTCCAGTGCCATCCGACCGAATATGAAGATCATATACTACGTTCAAAACGATCCGAATCTGTATCCGGTGAACTACCTACGTAATCTTGCCATCAAGCAGGTGAACACGACCCATTTCTATCTGTCTGATATGGACGTGTGGCCCTCCTGTCCCTCTAAGTGTACTTCGACTCATAGCTAGCGTCCACGTATCGGGCTCTCCTCGCATTACCCGACTCGACCCTGGAGGACGATTCCCTTGCGATCATTGTTCCCGCATTCCAGATGAAGAGTCCGCCGTGTGATTCCTTTGAGAAGTGCACGCATTTGTACCCTCTTCCTTCCAACTTTCAAATAGATACCACTATTTATTCCCGAACACAAAGCAGGCACTCCGGAGCTGTTTGGGACGAAACCAGTGCCAGACCTTCAGACCCGGCGAGCATCTCCACGACTACTACCGATCGGACTGGTTCTTCGCGGCTAGCAAGCTTCTGGATGTGAAGTGCTTGCGCTCTGACACGCAAGAGCCCTACGTCGTTGTGAAGCGACATCCGGCATTACCGCTCTTCAACGAGTCTTTCGTCAACTACGCGTATAACAAGGTGCAGTGGCTCGAGCACTTGCGTTATGTGGGCTACCGCTACGCCATTCTTGTGGATGGGTACAGCGTGGACATTCCGCACCCGCCGTTGGCGAATAGGAACGGAGTGACGAATAGATCCACCTTCAGACAGCGGTTCTTCAAGCAATTGAAGGAGACCCGAGTGTTCCCCATGTTTGACACCTACTATGATTTCTTGCGTGTGCTGAACCAGACGGTGGAGAAGAAGGAGGTCCTGCACCTGTGTAGCAAAGCCTATCTGAATCCGAGAAGGGTGTATTACTCCTCGAAGAAGTCGAAGAAGTGATTGTGTTGTCCTTTTCAGTTGAACGGTGTGTTTTCCTGAGCAAACGCTGCTGTGATGCGAGAAAGCACCACAATAATCCACCTGTTGAACACTTGACGTCATAATGGGCAAGAGAAGAGCTGGACCAAAACGTAAATGGAAGAGCAACAAGAAGCCGAAGGAGAATGTGTGGAGACCGAAGGAAGAGGCCATTCGCGAGAGCCCTTTGTTCGAGGAGTATTACAAGCTCCAGAAGATTGTTCCTGAGGGAGAGTGGGATGCGTTCATCGAGTGCCTCGTGATCTCTTCCTGAGCACCGCTCATGAATAGAAGAAGGATCTCCCCACGACGTTCCGCATAAACGAGGCCGATCCCAATTATGAGATTATCAAGAAGAACCTCAAGACGAAATATCACTTCGACGGGACGATTGAGTTTGAGGGACAGCAGATTCCGTGCGTCCATCCCATCGAGTGGTACGAAAACGAAGGGGCTTGGCAAGTAGTGGAGTTCTCTCTCGTTGAGCGTAGATCGACATT
>ERZ780157.586-NODE-586-length-47166-cov-4.008597_pt1 | contig 47166 bp, 42 predicted proteins | sample MGYA00511169_ERZ780157 | MGnify/ENA primary metagenome ERZ780157 (study PRJEB29588, sample SAMEA1965149) | human gut metagenome | biome: human gut; feature: human-associated habitat; material: faeces | place: Denmark | collected 2008/2010 ...
CGACAAAGTGGCTGTCGCCGCTGCTTTTCAGCCGGTTCTGACAGAAAACGCCGAAGTCCTCGAGATGCTTTTCGAGGTTGAGCGCCTCGCCGATGAGCTGGCCCGCGCCGAAGGTCGTCGTGTTGGCGGCGGAGAAGCCGGGCAGCCTGTGCTGCAGGCCCGCAGCCTCCGCGAGCTCCACATAGGCCGTGTCGCCCGCGCTCAGATAGCGCGCGCTCACGGGCTGGCCGCAGGGGCCGGTCACGCTGTGCACCACGAAGGAGCCGCCGATGGAGTTGCGGATGACGTCGAGCGTGCCCTCGCCGCCGTCGGCGGCCGGGATGGACGTCACCTGCGCGTCCGGCATGACGTCGAGCGCCGCCTTCTTCATGATGGCGCAGAGACGGGCGGAGGAAAGGCTCCCCTTGAAGGAGTCGGGAATCAGCAGAATTTTCACGATCAGGTTCCGTAGCGAGAAGTCGGCCGGCGGCCTTCGTGCTCGTCCAGAGCTCCATCGCCGGCCTCATCCGCACGCGTCGGACGGCGTACGGGAAAAAAGTCCCTACATCATATCGATTTTGCGTGCGTTTTGTACGATTCACGCCCGCAGGGATACATCTGCTCGCCTTTTGTCCGCACGCTCCGCGCGCCCCTATGAACCGCATCCATCCCGTCTGGCATGCACCTCGTCCGCCACGCCGAAACGGTAGTCGTCGAACACCTCCGCCGTCGACGGAAGCACCCACCTGCCCGAGGCATCCCGCTTCCCCGCCTCCGCGAGCCTTGCCCCGTTCGCACCGAGCGTCCAGACGCGTGAGCTGCGCATCTGCGCGCAAAGGCAGGTCTTCTCCCGGATGCCGTCCTGCGCCGTTCCCGCAGCCTCGGCCTCGCGCCAGGCCCTGAGATACGCGCAGCCGCCGTGATCAAGCATGTACCCGTAGGCCGCGCACTGCGGCTTGAGCGCGGCGTTGATCGCGGGACTCGACTTGAGCATCCTCATCGGATAACCCGTCGGCGAAATGCCGTTGACCTCGATGTCCTCCGCCCGCGCGTCGAAGTAGCGCTGCTTGACGGCGTCGGGCAGCCCCGACTCCCTCGTCACCGCAAAGCGCGTCGCGGCCTGAATGCCGTCCGCGCCCGCCTCCGTGATCATCCGCACGCCGTCCGTCCCCGTGAAGACGCCGCCCGCCGCGATCACGGGAATCCGAAGCGCATTCTCATGCAGCCAACCCTTCACGTCCCGCACGATGTCGGCGAGCGAAAAGCGCTGCCAGTCCGCTCCGAAGCCCAGATGCCCGCCCGCGAGCGGGCCCTCGACCACGACGTAGTCGGGCAGGCGCCCCGTCTTCGCGGACTTTCTCATGAAGAGATTGAGCGCCCGGCGGCTCGAAACCACCACCCCGAGACACGCATCGCGAAACCTCGGATGCCCGCTCATGAGCGCAAAGGATCCCGCATGCAGGCCCGCCGAAAGGCTGATCCCGTCGACGCCCGCATCAAGCGCCCCGAGAAGGCGGGCCCTCAGGGTTTCGAGCGAGGCGTTCATCGTGAGCTTCTCCATGATGTTGACGTGAATTCGCCCCTCGCCCGTCCTGCCCTCCATCACGCGCCCGAGATAGAGCTTCGCGGCCTCGCGGATCTTCTCCACGGGAAAGTGAAACCCGGCCTCGCCCGTCGTGCGCTCGAGCGCCTTGCAGGCAAGCGCCTTCATGCGCGTGAAGCCCGTCCCGAAAAGACGGTCCGCAAGGTCCGGCACCATCGCGTCCGAGACGTGCCCGATGCCACCGCGCGCGGCCACGGCCTGCGCCATTTCGGCGGTCGAAATGTTCACGCCCATCCCTCCCTGCATGATCGGAACCAAACTTCTCCCCTTGAGCTCAAGGCGAAAGTCGTCAAGTCGAAGGTCTTCGAGGCTTTTCATCTATGATGTCCTTTTCGTGCTTGCGTGCAAAGGCACGGCGCCCGTGCATCGCGTCCGAAAAGTCTGCCCGCGGAACCCTCTCCTCCCCGTCGTCCCATTCTCCGTGCAAACCCCTAGGAACAACCGTCCCCATTATCCCGTCACCCTCGAAACGGCTGCAGCACAATCATGTCAAAACTGCCCGACATGAAGGCTTGTCCGAACAGCCTACCCTTGAGGCGTCATCCGTCTGCATGCCGTCCGAAAATGACGACGGGCCCGAAATCGCATGGATTTCGGGCCCGTTAGGCTCTGCATGGATGCAGATGCGCGCCAAAGCGCGCATGCCTCTTCAGATGATCATCATTCCATCGGCACAGTCGGCTTCTTCGGAACCTTGCAGCCGAGGATTTCCTTCGTCAGGTCGTTCCAGCGGTAGAGCGTGCCGCCGAATTCCTTCCGGAAGGCAACGGCGGCCTCTTCGGTGCTGAAGGAGGCGAGCGACTTGCCCATCGTGGCCTTGCGGCTCGAGCCCTGGACGTACCAGGCGGTCTTGGCGTCGATGAAGGTGGCGTCAGGATGCTCCCAGTCGTTGCCGACCATGTCGTTGACCCAGATGCCCGCGATCTTGTCGGACTCGCCGAGGCGAAGCAGCGTGCAGGTCATGCACTTCGTGCTGCAGAACTTGTAGACGTGGCCACTCTTCGTCACGATCTCGGCCTTCGGGCCGGGATACTTCGTGATCCACATGTCGCAGCTGTGGCACTGGTCCTGATCGGTGATCGGCTGCGTGCCGTTGTCGGCGGCAACGGCGCCGAAGGAAAGGCACAGAGCGGCGGCGACGCCGGCAAGCCTTGCGGTGAAGTTCATTTCGATTTCTCCCTGTGCGGCCCGTCTGGTCTGAGTGTCAGCGCACACCGCCGGGGGCGTGCGGAGGCGTCACGGCGTCCGGCCGCAGGACGCTCGTTGTCGATAAGTCGCAGACATTATAGTTCACCCAATTCTGTCGAACGTTTCAATTCATTACGTTCGGCCTTCCCGAACACTTCGTTCGCCCACACCTCCAGGGAGGCCCTTCGGACCTCCGTCAGCTCCTCGTTCACTGCATGGAGAAGAAGAGCATCAGGATGATCTGGCCCGAGATGATGCGCAGGAACATCGCGAGCGGGTAGACGGTCGAGTAGGCGAGCACGGCGAGGCCGCGTTCGGAGAGGCTGTTGACGAAGCTGAGCGCCGAGCTGCTCGTCGAGGCGCCTGCGATGAGGCCCGCGATCGTATGGAAGTTGAGCCGCATGAAGCGGCGCGCGACGACGGCCATGACGGCCATGGGCACGACGCTGATCACGAGGCCGAGCGCCATGTAGACCCAGCCGATGCCGCTCACGAAGGCCTCGATGAACATGTCGCCTGCGGCCAGGCCCGTGCTTGCGAGGAAGAACGTGAGGCCCCACTCCCTGAGCATCAGGTTGGCGGAGACGGTCGTGTACGTGACGAGATGAAAGCGCGGGCCGTAGTAGCTCAGCAGGATGGCCGCGATGAGCGGGCCGCCCGCAAGACCGAGCTTGATCTCGGTGGGCATGCCCGGAAAGGCGATCGGAACGCTGCCCAGAACGAGGCCGAGCGCGATGCCGATGAAGATCGCGAAGACGTTGGGCCTCTCAAGCCGCTTCTCCTGATTGCCCATCATGGCCGCCAGACGCGCCACTGCGTTGGCCGGACCCACGCAGTTGAGCGTGTCGCCGATCTGCAGGCGCAGCGTGTTGTAGGGAAAGAGCACGACGCCCGAGCGGTTGACGCGCGTGATGTTCACGCCGTCCATTCGCGAGAGGTGCAGGTCCTCGATGAGCGCGCCGTTGACCTCCTCGCGCGTGACGCTGATGAGGCGGGAGACGAGCGGCGAGTGCGCGGTCGCAAGGTCGATCTTCGTGTCCTCCTCGCCGCAGAAGGCGACGATCGCCTCCTTGTCGCGCGGGCCCGCCACGATGCGCAGCTTGTCGCCCTCGTGCACGACCGTGTCGGCCGTCGGACTCGTGATCACGCCGTCGTGCAGAATGCGCGAGCAGATGAAGTTGCGGCCGACGAGAGAGCGGATCTCACGCAGCGTATGATTGTCGAGCGCATGGTTCGAGAGCGTCACGTGAAAGTAGATCGGCGTCTGGGCGCGCTTCTTCTGCGCCTCCTCCCAGAGCATCTCCTCGTGCTTGACGTCGATCCCGAAGACCTTCCTCACGAAGAGAAGCGTCAGGATGACGCCGATGATCGACACGGGATAGGCGCAGGCATAACCCACGGTGATGTCGCCCTTGTACCCCATGGCTGCGAGCGCCTCCTGCGTCGCGCCCAGACCGGGCGTGCTCGTCACGGCGCCGAAGTGCACGCCGAGGAGCTGCGGCAGAGCCAGCGCGCCGTCCGAAGCCGCCCAGATCCCGACCGTCAGAAGCAGGCTCACGCCCACCGACAGGCACATCAGCCCGTTGAGCCCCCAGCCGCTGTTTCTCAGGGTCGAGAAGAACGACGGGCCCACCTGCAGGCCGATGAAGAAGACGAAGAGGACCAGGCCGAAGTTGCGGAAGAACGAAATGATCGAGGGGTCGACGTCAACGCCCAGATAGCGCGCAAAAAGGCCGAGAAAAAGCACGCAGGTGACGCCGACCGAGACGCCGAAGAACCTGAAGCGCCCGATCCAGAGACCCGCCGCAATGATGAGCGAATACGCGAGAAGCGCGTGCGTGAAGGAGCCCGAGTCAGTAAGAAGAGCTTGAAGCCAGCCCATGACAGAAATTTCCGGAAGTTTGAATCCGCAACCAATTGCAATCCGTCATTGTAGTTCAGGGCGCCCCCGAGCCGCCACACGGGCGGCCCCTGCGCTCCTGCGCTTAGGGCTTCCGGGCCACGATGCAGAAGTTCGTCGTCACCTGCGCCTCTCCGCCGCCCGTCGCCACCGTCCTGCGGTCCTCGCTCGCAACGCGCACCTCGGCGCCGAGCGACTCGAGCACCTCGACGTCCCACGCGGGACGTTCGATGCACGACAGCGGCAGATCGCGCGCAATCCTGTCGATGCGCTCGCTGCTCACGCCCCTCATGTACCTCGCCGCATGCCCCGGCGCGGGCGCGGACCTCAGCGCCCAGAGCGCATAGCGCTCGTCAAAGAGATGCAGATAATGATTGCCGTCGATCACAAGAAGCCTGCCGCCCGGCTTCAGAAGACTCATCCAGCGCCTGTACGCCTCGGCGGGCGCAGGCAGGTTCCAGAGCACGCACCGCGAGACGATCAGGTCCAGCGACGACGGCTCCATCCCGGGATCCGTCACGTCGCCCAGCCTGAAGTCCGCCTCAAGCCCGCGGCTCTTCGCGTTCGCCCCCGCGTACTCGAGCATCTCGGGCGACAGGTCCATGCCCGTCACCCTGCAGCCGAGTCTCGCCAGCACGATGCTGAAGATCCCCGGACCGCAGCCCGCATCAAGCGCCCGCATCCCGGGCTTCGCCCCGAGCTCCGTCCTGAACAGGTGCTCAAGCACAAGCCCCGTCCCTCCGTCAAGCTCATCGCAGTTGTGAAGCGAATAGCCTTCCGCGCGTGTGTTCCAGTAGTCGCGCACGTCGTCCGAGAGTGTCACGGCGCATCTCCTTTCTTCGTCCTGTTGTCGTGCGTATCGCCTTCACGCTCAAGCCTCCCCGTGCATCGTCGGGTGGCATCAGGCGTATGAAGAGTTTGGATTTCGTATGATACTCCCAAACTCCGCCACACCGCTCCTGGCCGGCGGTACTACGACGATCGGGCTAGCGACTCCGCCCGATCGAAAGCGTTGCCTGAAAAACGTCCCGCCCGATCTTTTCTGATAAAGTTCGACTTTCGGGTTAACCCGACCACGCCTGACGACCTTCGCAAAAGCCTCCGAGCGACCGCCGCGCCTCTCCGGCGCTTCCGGCCGTCCCGCGCAGCCGGGCGCAAGTTCAGAACAACAGGCACCATGTTTATTCGCGCACTCATCTTTTTCTTCGGGCTTCTGATGCTCTCGACGGGCATCTCGGTCATCACGCACGCCGGTCTCGGCACGGGCACCATCAGCTCCGTGGCCCTGGTCCTCTCCAAGGCCCTTCCGCTCTCGATGGGCTTCTTCGTCTTCCTCACGAACGTCTTCTTCTTCGTGCTCCAGACGGCGGTCGATCCGTCACGGTTTCTCGTGAAGCTCGTCAAGCAGATTCCGATCTGCTTCGTCTTCGGCCTCTTCTTCGACGCGGCCTATGCGCTCACGTCCTTCGTCGCGCCCGCCGCCTACCTCGAGCAGCTTGCGACGGTCTTCATCGGCACGGTCTTCAACGGCATGGGCATTGCGGGCATGGTCTTCGCGCGTCTGGCGATCCTGCCGCCCGAAGGTCTCGTCATCAGCATCATCAGGCGCTGGGGCGGCTCCTTCGGCAACCTGCGCACCGGCATCGACGTCTTCCTCCTCATCGCGGCCACCTCGCTCTCCTGCCTTCTCCTCGGCTCGATCGAGGGCGTGCGCGAGGGCACGCTCGTCGCCGCCGTCTGCGGCGGGCAGTTCGCCAAGGTCTTTCTCAAGGTCCTCGGCCGCCTCTTCCCGGCCCACCGCCCCGTCGACTGACGCACGACGCCCCGCCACCTACCTCGCGAGCACCGTCCTCAGGCGCTCAAGCACGCCTGCAACGGGATCGGCCTCCGAGAGCGCATTGACGCGCTCAAGCACCATGTCGGGCACGGGCAGGACGTCCGGGGCCGACGCATTGAAGAACGACCCCTCCTGCGTGCGGTCGTTCGCAACGCTGCCGCAGTAGAGCCAGAGGCCCGCATACACGTCGTCCTTTCTCACCGTCCCGAGCGAGGTCAGGTACTTGAAGGCCTGCTGCATCGCATGGTGCCGCAGCACCGTTCCCACGGTCGAGTACTTGCTGTCCATGACCGCCCAGGCCGTCCTGCCTCCGCTCTCGAGCGAAATCAGGAAGTCGGGCGAATACCAGGCCCTGTCCGTCTCCCTCAGCGTGTCGGCAGCCTCCGCATTGAGGGGCCTCACGGACCAGCGTGTCGTCCTCGCAAGTCCGATGCCGTTCTCGGGCTCAACATTTCCCGCCGCCAGCACGGGCTGGTACCAGAGCCTCACGATCTCCTCGTTCCCTCCGTCGTCTTCCTTCCTCCTGAAGATGAAGGTGTTGAGAAGGGCCGCGGCCGCATTGTCCGCATAAAGCGGACCCGCTCCCGCATACTCGTGCCTCTTCGCCTCCACGCTCGTCCAGCCCCTGCGCTCAAGGCCGCCGAGAAGTGAAACGAGCGAAAAGTACTCGTAGAGCCTCGGACTCGTCACGCTCGCAAGCCTGCTCACGAGCTTCTCAGCCTCGACGGGCCTGAGCTCGAACCACTCGCGCATCAGCTCGTAGACGAGCCTGTACTGGGACGTCTCGATGAAATGCCTCGCGGGCGCGGGCAGCCTGTTCACGGGCTCGGGCGTCACGCCGAGCGCGTCCCGGTAGAGCTCCGCAATGCGCGAGAACACGATGCCGTAGCCCCTCAGGACGTCAGCCTCCGAACTCACGATGCGCACGGCGGCCATGCGGCCGATGGTCCCCGCGTCAAGAGGTCCCGCGCCGACGCGCACCGCGTCCTCGAACGCCTGCGCCAGACGCCTCGTCTCCGACGCAAGATGCAGCGGAAAGCCTGCCACCACGCGGTTTTCATAAAGGTCCCTGCTCAGCTCGGACGTGCGCACGAGCGCATGAGCGGGCATCCAGTTCGCGCCCCGCATGCGGATGCCGTGTCCCGGCGCCACTCTCTGCCACTCGTGCGGATGCGAGGCCATCCAGCGCGCGGCCTCAGGCGTCATGTCGCGCATGCGCTCGATGCTCATGCGTCTGGCAGTGGAGGCGAGCCTGCACTTGGGATCCTCGCGGAAATACGGATACTGCCTCTCGTAGAGAGACGACAGACGCTCGAGCACGCCCAGAAGATCGCCAAGCGAATCGTCGCCCGTCCTGACGGCATCGCCCCCGAAGAGCCTCTCCACGTGCTCCGCCACGCTCTCGCTCATCCTGAGCAGATTGTCCGAGGCAAGCCCCGGCTTGAGAATGATGCGAAGCGGCTCGGCATAGAAGAAGCTGCACGCCTGAGGTCCCATGCTCACGAGCACCTCGAGCTTCGCCACGCCGATCATGTTGTCGAAGGGAAGCGGATCCTGCAGCTCGAGGTGTACGCAGTCCTCCTCGCGATACTGGTCGCCCGCGAGCACCTCGCCGCCCATCCTGACGGTGACGGCGGCCCTCGGCGGAAGGCCCGAAACCTCAAGCGACATGGGCACACCCGCCTCCACGGCGGGCTGCCCCGACCAGTCTCCGATCAGGGGCTCAGCCTCATGAAGCGGCAGCGGCACGGGGGCCGCGCCCTCGGGGCGGACCGTGAGCACGAGCGTTCCCGCCTGCACGCCCGCACCTGCATCTTCAGCAGTCATGGCCACCTCCGTCAGAAGAAGCGGTAGCAGTCCATGGCCTCGTCGCCCTGACGCAGAATGCGGTCGACGACCTCGACGGACCTCGACAGTCCGAGCGACTCAAGACCGCTCCTGAACTCCACGAGCTTCTCGCGGTAGGCGGCGCCCGTGCCCGTGATGCGCGGCAGGCACTTCTGCATCACCGCAAAGTCGGCCGCATCAAGCCAGGCGGGCTTGTCCCCGTCCGCAAAGATCGAGGACGCCGCGCCCACGTATCCGTTCATCTGGCGGATCGAGCGGGGCGAGAGCCTGATGCCGAAGCCTTCGAGCATGGGCATCAGCCTGTCGTGCAGGTCCGAGAGCTCGCGCGCGTTCTTCGAAACGGCCTTCGCCCCGAAGTAGGCCTGAAGCTCCTTCCAGGACACGGGTCCCACGACCTTCGCGGGGCTCGTGTTTTCAATGCAATCGACGACGGGCAGCGTCACGACGGCTGCACGGTCGATGAGGCGCGGCGAGAGCGTCTCGGTCGTACTGTCGTTGTTGATGGTCGCCATGAAGCGCAGCGTCTCGGGCACCTTCGTCGGCGCCTTGTCCCAGAGCGTCACGATGCCGGACGACGTCTGCTCGTCGCACAGACGCATCCAGTCGGACCAGTAGTACTCCATCGGCGAGAGGTTCGCCTCGTCAAGCAGCATCATCGCGGGATAGACCGACCCCGATGCGCTCCTCTCCTCCGCATCAAGCGTGCGGAGCAGGTCCCATCTGGCGGGATCCGAAGACTCGAACCTGTTCGTGATCGGATTCCAGTAGCCCACGAAGTCGCGCTTCGACGTCCAGCCGTACTCGACCGGCACGTGCACGAAGCGTCCGGCGGAAAGACCCGCACGCTCGTCGGACGACAGCAGGTTGTCGAAGGCGTCCAGACCCAGCGTCCTCGCCAGAATGTGGCAGATCGAGGTCTTGCCCGAGCCGGGCTCGCCCGAGAGCACCGTGAGGAAGTTCTGCGCCCAACAGATGTAGAGGTTGAGCACCGTGTTCTCATCGTAGCGTCGAACCTCCTGCACGGACCTGACGAGCGCATCGGCCAGCTCGCGTCCCCTGAGCTTCGCGGGCCTGACGCCGCAGACGGCCTGCGCGAGCCTTTCGCGACGGCTCCTGTCATCGTCCTCAGTCCAGGCGTCGAGCGCCCTCACGAGGGACTCGGGCATCAGCTCGCCGTCGGCTCCGTGCGTGCGCTCACAGATTCTTTTCGACTCCTCGAGAAGCTTCGTGTGCAGGTTTTCGAGCCTGCGGTAATTCTCGCGACGCTTCTCAAGCATCCCGTCCAGCTTGAGAAGCTGCTCGATCACGTCCTTCTTTGCATCCAGAAGACAGGACGCGAGGGTCTTCCTCCGGAGCTCCGCGTCGAGCTCCTTCTTGCTTATCTCGAGACTGGCGTACTTGCGAGTGAGCTCGTCCCTCTTGCCTTCCTGCACTCGGATGTTTTCGCTGAGCGTCTTCTCCTCGGCCTTCAGGCGCTCGACCCTCACGCCCACGAGAGTCTTTGCGGAGATCTTGTCGATCAGCTTGTCACCGACCGCCACGCGCGAGATCACGGCGTCAATCATGGCGTCGTTGCCGGCCCTGATCTCGTCGAGCACGAAGTTCGCGACATGCTCCTTCACCTCCTCCTTGTACTGCAGGCGGCGCATCACGTTTCTGGCGCGGGCAAGGCGACCGGCCGTCACGTCCGGCTCCACGTCCTCGAAGGCCTCGGGAGACTGGAGCCGGTCCCTGATGTAGGCGGCACGCACAGCAGACTTCTCAAGAAGGCGCCTGAGCAGATCCGCGTCACTCCAGACGTCGACCGAAACCGCATCCATGAAGGCCGTCTTCGCGCAGCGCACGCCCACGTGCACGGGCTGGCCGGCGCCCTCCCACCTGACGTACTCGCGAACCTCCTCGACCTTGTCGGCCTTGATCCTGAAGGCGGACACGAGCCCCTTGTTGACGGTGCCGGAGAACGTGACGTAGTTCTTACCGCGGTTGTCTCTCTTCAGGCGCAGAGGACCGTAGAAACAGTCCTTGTACTCGAGCAGCACAAACTCGTTGGCAACCTTCATCTCGCCTTCCAGATCCTCAGAATCCGTCACGCTGACGGGAATCATCGTCGAGGTGAAGTCGATGCGGTCTAGGTCCTCGGCGGGCTTCACGACAAGATGAATGCCGAAATCAGACGCGCTGAAGAAGCGCTTGCTGCTCGTGATCCTCGAGAAGTCGACGAACTTGCAGAAATCGGAGCGCACGCGGCCGTTTTCGTCGAAGTTCTGCATCAGATCCGACGGGTACAGGTCAATGACGTAAAAGGCGCCTTCCTTGATCTGGTTGCGGCCCGCCGACTTCAGGTTGAAGGCACCGTAGGAGGGGAAAAGCTGCTTGGCCTCCGACTCGAGCGCGCCGAAGCGGTCCTTGTACCACTCGGCGAGAACATAGAAGTTGAAGAAGTTTCCGCCACTCGTGCGGATGTAGCCCAGATAACGGGTCACGCCTCGCGGCAAGGGCGGCACGGTGACGGAGAAGTCTCGCGGAAAGACGGTGCTCGCCTTCGCCCCTTCAGCGGGCACAGGCACGACGGGTGCAGGTACGACGGGGGCAGGCTCGGCGGCAGACTCGGCAACCTTCGCGGCCTCGACGCCGGGGACTTCGTCCCCCGTCTGCGCAGGAGCCTCCCGAGCCCCCTCAGTCTCGGACGCACCGGCAGGGACGGCCTCAGCCGGGGCCTGCTCCTGCGAGGGCTTTTCGGACTTCTCGCCTGCGGACGCCTCTTCGCCTTCAGGATCGCCGTCCTTCCCCTCGTACAGGCTCGGATCAAAGCTGATGGAGAGAGTGGTCTGCGAGTTCGCGCCAAACTCCCTGCAGTAGCGTTCAAGGAAGGCCTTTGCGTACCACGACAGTCCGAATCCGCAGATGTAGATGATGAGCATGGCAAATGCCCTGCGGTCATAAGGAGTGCCGTCGATCTCCTCATGAAAGGCCCTCATCGCCTCCTTCGACTTCTCGTGTGTCGCAGCAGCCTCCACGCGTCTGAAAAAGGCCTCGGGCGTCTTGTCCTCAGACAGCCCCGGATAGTCAAGCGCATGCATCTTCTCCGTGTTGGCGGCTGTCATCAGCGGCAGGGAGCCCAACCCTGCACGATGGGCCGGCCCCGCCACAAGCATCTCGACAAGACTCTTGTCCTTCTCAAACCAAGAGCCTTTCAGCGTGCGTTTTCCCAGAACATGCTTGAGCCTCTTGGTGAGGTAGTCCCTCTCCTCACCCTTCAAATGTCTGAAAGCCCAACTCAGCATTTCAGCTTCTGCCAGCCATCCTTCCTTGCCCGGTCCAAACATGCCCACATTCTTACCTCTATATCAAAAAAATTGCGAAGCTCGCGCAATCCTGAAAGTATTTTATAGAGTGGTACGAGATGGTGCATGCTTCGCACGGGAGACGGGCGCGGCGAATCGGGATTCTGACATGGAAAAAAACGGCCGCCCGCTTCACCCGGCCTGCAATCTGTGTCAAAATAACGCCTTTCACGCTTTTCAAGGCTTCCGCCTTGAGGGGCGCCAGGCAAGATAGAGGCGCAGGGACTGCATCAGTAGACGGCCGAGGAGGTATCCGAGGACGCCGCTCGAAAGGGCAGCCTGCCGAAATGACGCCGCGGACACGCGGCGGCCATTGGTGACGCGGAGAACATCCGCCTCACTCCCGCCGATCCGCGGCGGAGGAGCTGTCGCTGACCGTTCGGTCGCTTTTCGACAGTGCGGCCGGCAGGCCCGCACCCGGAAAAGTTCGCCCGGACATCTGCTGCAAGCCCGCAAGGCCCCGCCGGCCGCTGCAGGTTCGCTCCGTGTCCTCCCTCCTGCGAACGCATTTCTTTCCGGAGATTCCTACCCACATGTCCGACACTACCACCGGCTCCAACACCGGACTGCGCCGAGACCTCAAGGCGCGTCACATCACGATGATCGCCGTCGGCGGCTCCATCGGCACGGGACTTTTCGTGGCGTCCGGCGCGACGATCGCCCAGGCCGGTCCCGGCAGCGCCCTGCTCGCCTACTCGATCATCGGCCTCATGGTCTACTTCCTGATGACGAGCCTCGGCGAACTCGCCGCCTACGAACCCGTGGCCGGCTCGTTCTCCACCTACGGCCGCCGCTACGTCGACGAAGGCTTCGGCTTCGCCCTCGGCTGGAACTACTGCTACAACTGGGCCATTACGGTCGCAGTCGACCTTGTGGCCGCCCAGCTCGTCATGGGCTGGTGGTTCCCCGACGTGCCCGGAACACTCTGGAGCGCACTTTTCCTCGCGTTCATATTCACGCTCAACTACATATCCGTAAAAGGCTTCGGCGAGACGGAATACTGGTTCGCGCTCCTCAAGGTCGTAACCGTGATCCTCTTCATCTGCACGGGCTTCGCGATGATCTTCGGAATCCTCTCGGGCGACACGCCTGCGGGCTTCGAGAACTGGGCGATCGGCGACGCGCCCTTCGTGGGCGGCCTTCCCGCCCTGATCGGCGTCGCCATGGTGGTGGGCTTCTCCTTCCAGGGAACCGAGCTCATCGGCATCGCCGCTGGCGAAACCGAGCATCCCGAGAAGAACATTCCCAAGGCCGTCCGACAGGTCTTCTGGCGAATCCTGCTCTTCTACATCCTCTCGATCTTCGTCATCAGCCTGATCATTCCGTACACCGACCCGCGCCTTCTCAGGAACGACGTGGCCGACATCGCCGTAAGCCCCTTCACGCTCGTCTTCGAGCACGCGGGCCTGCTCTCGGCCGCCGCGCTCATGAACGCCGTGATCCTCACCTCGGTGCTCTCCGCTGGCAACTCTGGCCTCTACGCCTCCACGCGCATGCTCTTCGTGCTCGCGCACCAGGGTTCGGCCCCGAAGATCTTCGGCAAGCTCTCCGCCTCCGGCGTCCCGCGCAACGCGCTCTTCGCCACGACGGCGGTCGCGGGCCTGTGCTTCCTGACGTCCCTCTTTGACAACCAGTCCGTCTACCTCTGGCTGCTCAACACCTCGGGCATGAGCGGCTTCATCGCCTGGCTCGGCATCGCCATCAGCCACTACCGCTTCCGCCGCGGCTACGTGATGAACGGCTACGACGTCAACAAGCTGCCCTACAAGTCGTCCTTCTTCCCGTTCGGACCGATGTTCGCCTTCGCGCTCTGCATGATCATCATGCTCGGCCAGAACTACCAGGCCTTCCTCGCGGGCACGATCGACTGGGCGGGCGTGGTCGCCACCTACATCGGCATCCCGCTCTTCCTCGCCATCTGGCTCGGCTACAAGCTCATCACGGGCTGCCGCTTCGTGCGCTACAGCGACATGAAGTTCCCGGAAAAGTACCGCTAGGAAACTTCACTGACAACGGGCGGCCCGCTTCCATCAAAGCGGCCGCCCGCAGGCTTCACTCCTCCTGGCTCTTCCCATCTGCGGCCTGCGCAGAAATCGTTCCAACCAGCTGCAGCCCCGTCATGGTCGTCAGTCGACTGCCTGCCTCTCTTCCCGCCTTCTGCATCAGGACGTATCCGGGTGCCCCTCTCTTCGATCTCACAATCAGCATGCCCGACTCTTTGGGGCAGCTCTCAAAAAGCCTGTCTGCAACGATGCCCGCCAGCGCATCCGACACACTCGAAATGAAAACATTGGGCACAGGCTCAACAAACCAGAGCTTCAGCTTGCCTCGAAGGGCCGGAGGCAGTTTTTCCGCAAAAACCACGATCATCCGTCACGCCTCCGCATCCAGAACTCCGTTGACCGTCTCGGCAAATGCCCCTAGAACCTTGCGCTCGATCAGGCGTGCGCAAAATGCGTCTATCAAGACATGACGATCAAATACGTCGGCCCCTTCGGACACCAGCTTGAAAGCCAGATCGATCGTCAGATCGGACTTATAAAGATCGGCCACATCGTACACGAAAGGCATCGGAGAACCCGAATGAATGAAGCCAATGCGCGGTGAGTAACCCAGTGCCAAAAGTGATGATGTACAGATTCCATACAAAAGCTGGTTCAAAAACGTCAGTGCTCGATTGGCTGGATTGCCTTCTGTCGGTCTACCCTGCACATAAGCCCTTCCCTGCCACTCAACTCCGTATTTCTCGGACAAATCGGCATACAGCCTGCGAACGCGGACGCCCTCCATGCCCATCATCGCCTGCAGGCTTTTACCCTCCAGATCTGCATACGGGAACCGGAGGGAAAACATGCGACGAGCGACTTCGACACGGGAACTCGGATTGAACGCCAGACGGCACTGCCTGTACAAAGGCTCCGTATCAGCCGTAGGAGGCATCCCGTAAGCATAAAAGGACAGTGACTCGGCGCCCGTCCAGCAGACCGTACAGCCACTCGAACCAACGGCGTGCATGGCGGCATGCGTCACGGAAGTACCTGGTCCGAGGAACAGGGAGCCAATGGTAGCGACAGGCAGACGCACCACATATCCATCGACACTGATCCACTTGACGCTGCTGTCATCGACTTCCAGACGCCCATGCTCCAAGTAAACATACGGATATCGATCCTTGACTTGCGGAAACATATCTCGAGTGACTCGAAATTGAATCTTCCTCATTTTACAAACCTCAAATAATAACGATAACCATTATCAGTTCGTTGTAAATACCTGAGCTATATCATGCAATACTCTCGCGATTGCATAACAATTACTAGCAACAATCTCTTCTTTCACTTTCAGAAACATCCCCACCTGCGTGGGGAAAACAAATGCGCGAGGTGTCGGCTCGAAATGCCTCTAGAAACATCCCCACCTGCGTGGGGAAAACCGGCGCTGTCGAAGCTGACGGCGTTACGGACGAAGAAACATCCCCACCTGCGTGGGGAAAACTCCAAGCGTCCTCACCAGTCGAGGACTCGGTAGAAACATCCCCACCTGCGTGGGGAAAACTGAAGAAGAAAAGAAGACTAAGGGCAATGTGTAGAAACATCCCCACCTGCGTGGGGAAAACCAAGATTTTGTCTTGACTGCCATTCTGGATACTACATTTTGTTAAAGAGCAAGTTCCTAGCGTTATCCCTTAGACAGGGTCGCGCCATCTTTGCGTATCACCCCTCGCTCGGTATAGACCTTCGCCTTGCCGAAGCTCAGCGGGACGTCCCGAACGATTGTGGCGGCAGGGTCATCAAGGGACGACTCCTCCCAAATTGAAATGACTTCAAAGCCTTCACCGTAGAACTCGGGGAGTTCGGCCTCCACCTTTGCCAGGGCTTCAGCCTCGGTCTCGAAAATTCCGCCAAAGACTGGTAGAGCAGGCGGGCAGCACTTTCGGCCCAGATAAACATCCCAGACGGGCACCTTCAAGCCTGCTTCAACAGCCGCACTCCATGCGTCAGGGATTTCCTGAATAACGGCAAAGCTTGCGTCCTGAAGATACTCGCGTTTTGTAAGCTTCTCACCGCCCCCACTCCTATTCTTGCCCCCTATGAGTTTGGGTACGCACTCAAGCTGCCAGGGATCATTCTCATCGTAACCGTTGCCGACCATGTGAAAGTCCGTAAGAATGGCAACCTGCCGATGCTTCCCTTCGGAAGGACCGAGTTGAAGCACCTTCTGAGGCAGTCCGGCGATTTCACCCAGCGCCTCCGTCTGAGGACCGCCTTTTCCCATCGCACAGAAGAGCAGCCCCAGCACACCGGACTTCGTCGGAAAGAACTCCGTCCCGCGATGCCAGAAGAGGCTGTTGCTTCCCCAAGACTGCATTGGGCCGGAAAGGCGCATATACAGAAACCTTGTCATTGGAACTAGACTCCTGCAGCCTTTTCGATGCCTGCAATCAGTTCATCAATGGACATGCCTTCGGCATCACCGAACTCGAAGGAGGCGACTTTGCCGTAAAGCGATCCGGAAAGCTTTTCCTGACGTGAAAGCTCGGCCTTGAGCGCTTCAATGCTCGGCTCCAGACAGCCGCCCTGCGACCTGGCGCGCACAGGCTTTTCGAAGGCGCACTGCATGCGCTGGCCATTACGGACGAGCACGGACGCATAAGCCCACGGACATGCCGCGCTCATCGTCGCCTGACGAGCCGCAGGCACTGCGGTATAAAGCGCCTTGATGAATTCCTCGACTGCCGTCCTGACGGCATCAGGCTCATCCTCAATGCCCAGCGTCTCGACGAGCTTGGACAAGTTGAGCGATATGTAGCGATAGTAGGTCGCGGATCCGTACTCGGAGGTGCCCATGTGACCCGCCCCAAGGCTATCATCCTCGTTTCCGCACATGTCGTCCAGAGCCGTGAAGAAATCAAGTTCGGGGGAAGCAGCATGCGTCGAGATGGCGTGACTGAAGGCCGCAGCGGCTTCGACATTCATAACGGACGCCTTGGCGACCATGCGGCCGAAAAGGGCAATGTCGAGACCGTTGAGGGAAGCAACCTTGACCTTCTTGAGAATTTTCGCTACTTCAGCGGACTTGATCTCGGACACGTCAAGGTTCTTCTCGATGGCGTAGTCCGCAAAAGCCTCGTACTCCTTGTCGGTCATGAAAAGAAGAGAGTCATCGGAGAGAGACTTGGCCAGAGTGTCAGCCGCCTTTTCAGCAGCTGTGTCTTCGAATCCCTTTTTCTGAAGAACTGCGAGAAGATTCGCCTTCACCTTCTTCGTGCGGATGCCGAGCTTGACGCCCTGTTCGTGAAGAGCCAGACGAACGGAGCGCTTCCAGCACTGGGAGCTCACGCGCAGACGTTCCACTCCACCGATCACAACGGTCTTCGGCGCACCGACGTCGTCTCGATTGAGGCACGAAACGGGGAAGGACTGAAGGATGTGAAACTCAATAACCGGATATTTTTTCATGATGACGTTCTCACTTGATGACGGAAACTTGAAGGAACCCATACCCGAAAGCACGGGACTTGCCGATGCCTCCCAGAAATGCCTTCTTAAACAAATTGGAATCAACGACTTTCAAAATACCGCTGACTCTTGCGCGGGAGCAGACAATGCGGTTTTTCTTCCTGTAGAAAACATCGCGCCCGAGCCTGTCGACTGAAGAAATCGACACCTCCATGCCGCGTCTAGCCGCGAGTTCCATGAACCATGCACGGACGTTCTCTTCGCCCCTGACCGCCACGCGCTTGCCTTGAACGCATCGGCACGGATTCACGAGGATCTGGAAACGATACGCTTCATGGTCAAGAAAGCCCTCTGGCAGCGGCTTGACCTCAAGCGAAACATCGCTCGCCGAAGAGACGGCAGGCACGGGATGCCTGCTCAGAAAGTCGATTCTGCGCCCGTAAAGCGTCTGCCCATGGTCCACCCACAGCAACCCTGAAGAGGTCTCGGGAGCCGCACAGCGTTCACCGTCGATCAAATCGAGCAGCGCCCGGTGAATGGAGTACGGATCCGTGACACGAAGTCTGGCCTGCGCCTCGAGGCTCAGGTAGACCCTGCCTGCATAAGCATTCATTTCTCTTCTTCCTCTGCGATCCTGCGGTAAAAATCATCAACCCAGCGCGCCTTGACCCTTTCCTGAGCCACATCAAAAGAGAGCAGCTCGTCAAGAAGACGCGCGTAGTCGAGCATCCCTGGTCTGCGGCTTCGAATCAGGCCAAGCACCGGTCTGAGCACTTCCCCGAGGTCCTTTCCCGATCGACAGCGCAGGATGCGCCGAAGTCTGGCCACCCGAGGATCCGACTTTGATTCGGAATTGAAGGCCTTGTCCGGTCCGCAGGCTCTGAGCGCGGCCCCAAGCCCGAATGTACCGGGAGAACCTGCATCCTCCAGAGCGATCGAAGCGCCGATCAGCGTGAAAAGGGAGCGATCCGTCGACCTGGTGATGTCGACGTACGCCGTCAGATCCCCCCAGATCTGAGGTGCCAGAGCAGGACTCAACGCCCTGCGGAAGCGGGCACGATAGCCGTGATCCTTGCGGATCCTCTCGTAAACGTCGGTCACAAACCTCTCGACATTCTCACGCCCCCGCCGCTTGTCGGGGTTCATTTCAGTGGTCTCAGTCATTTTCTCACCTCATCTTGTCTCTTGAAAACCGGACGGCACTTCTGATATGCCATCAACTGGCGTGCATTTCGTTTGGGGCAGACGGCGTCGTAAGCCGTCAACGCCGCCTGTTTGAAAGCAGGGCGATAGGCCTTGGGATCGGCTACGCCGCAGGCTTCGGCCATTTTCACGCCAACGGACGCGCATTGGCTCCAGAAGAGATCCTCCGCCCTAGCTGCGTGATTCGGCCCAAGTTCTGCCGCCGACAACTCCTTGTAATAGCCTGTGACACATACATAAATTGCCTTTCTGATCGAGTCGATCCAGGCCATTTCATCACAGTAGCTCTTGAAAAAGACCGTATCCTGCCAGCCGGGAGCAATGCGGAAGATGCTTTCTACAAAATCATCCCTCCCGGACATGTACTGCTCGCCGGACTGTTCGGACACCTGAATGCCGACGCACCAGATCGCCGTCACGTCATCCTGACGCACGGTTCTGAAAAGCTTCAGAGCCCTGCAGCCTTCAGTCTGCTTGTCACCGCAGAAAGCCAGCACGGCATCAAGCTGGCGCCAGGGAGCGACGTCCCTTCGCGCACGCACGGCGGTGATTTTCGTGTTCTTGTCATCACGCCCCGTATTTCGAGTAGACACGGTGAGATCGCATTGCCCTGTCGAGACGGCAGGATAAGCCACGCCCGAGGTCAAATAAACGCTTTCGTCAAACAGCCTGCAGAATCGGCTGACTGGCACCAGCCATCCGACAAGTGAGTGAGCATAATCAGCCGCATCCGGTCCAATTTCGGTCAAGGGCATGCGCTCCCAGGGCGGAGTGCCGACCCCCTTGGACAGGAAGCTGAGCTCAACCTGCTCAAACATGTCCTGAGTCACCAAATTAAGCTTCAGCGACTGGTAGACATCCGACCCCATCGGGATGCAGTGCAGCCACCCTCGCCCCAGCGCCGGAGATGCAGGCGCACTTTTCTTCACAAGTCCGCTCGAGAAGACCAGCTGCTTGTCGGGCTTCTTGCCGCCCATGCCGAAGGTCACAAGAGACAGGAGCGCGTAGACCCGATCCGAATCGGACAGAGTCGAAGGCAGACTGTTGCCATCAAAAAGCAACGTTGCATTCCCCGTACATGCGCCCGGCAGAAAGGCAGACAGCGGAAGCTTCTTCTTCTCGTCCCTTACAGTGACGCCGGGATGCTGAAGGAAGGGACGCTCAGGATCAAACAGGCGGAACCCGTCTCTCTGCCGTTTCAGGTAGTCCCTGACTCCGGCCTTCAGATCATCCACTGACAGCTCCGCATAGTCATCCTCATCATCCAGAGGACATGCGCACTGAGCAATCGCCAGCAGCAGCCTGAAGACGAGCAGCTTCTGGACAGGCGTGCCTGCCAGCTTGGGCGCTTCCTGCATGTCGAAGAACTGAAGCAAGCTCACGGGCTCATGCCCGATCAGCTTGATCCACTTGTCGTCGACAAGGTTGAATTCGAGTGTCATTGCTCAAACTCCGAACTAAAAAAATCTTCACTGAAATGATCGTAACCCCTCTTGCGTCAAAATATGACGCAACCAGACGAAGGGAGCTTCACCCTGAAATCACAAGCCCCAGAGTCTTCGAGTAAACGGCAGGCCTGTCGACAGGAGAACCATCTGACTTCGTCAATTTTCCGTCCTCCGAACACAGGCAAACCGTCAGGTTCTTGAACCTGCGGGCGCGCAGCGCCCACGACCGAAGTCCGGCGGGGAACCTGTCCGCAAGCCCCTCCATTCCCGCGGGAGCAAGACGCAGCGCGGACTTCACGAGACGACTCTCGAGCAAAAGCGCCGCCTCTTCAGGCTTCGTACAGGCAGCGAGCGCCTTCACGTCCTCCTCAAAGAGCACGACATGCTCCCAGGATGGCTGTTCGACAAGCCGAGTCGCCGCCTCTTCGGGCTGTCCGTGCGTAATACTCAGCGCCCCTTGTGCACCATCCTCAAGTCTTTTCTCTTGCGCCAGAAGGTGACGCTTGAAAGTCAGGCCTGTTTCACACGTCTCTTCACGCTCATTGAAAACAGCCGTCAGCAAACCCCTGACCTCGCGCGGCAAATTGAGCACGGCGCCCTGCGCCAACCTGGACTTCAAAGTCTCAATCGTCCGCATGAGGTGGTACGGATGGTAAATCCGTCCCGTCACTCCGAAAGGCTGCTCCACCCCGTCATCGAGTCCAGGCGAGACACCCGGCTCCTCGGGAACAGCCAGCACCAGAGCTTCAGCGCAGGTGCACCCCGCGGGTCTTTCCGTCCCTGCGTGTCGCCACAACCTGCCGAAGCGCTGCACCAGCAGATCAAGCGGAGTCACGCGCGTCACCATGAAGTCGGCATCAAGGTCCAGAGACTGCTCCAGAACCTGCGTACCTACAAGTATTCTTCCTTTCTCCGAACGTTTTGCCTTGCCTGCCTTGCCGAAAATCCTGGTCCAGACCTCCTCATTGACCTCACGGTCCACCGATCGAAACCGCGAGTGCAGAAGCCCCGAAGCGACCCCTTCCCTCAGACAGCGTTCATGAATCCTCTGTGCCGCCCTGACGGAGTTTTCAATCCAAAGCACCTGCATGCCGGCTCTGACACGATCAAGTGCCTCAGCGAGCGCATCCTCCTCAGCCGCAGCCTGCTCAAGCAGCCTTACGGTAACGGGATGAGCAGTCGCCTCTCCGTCATCAAGCTTGCGAATGCCCTCGCCAGTCTTGACTGTCAGAGACACGACTCCCTTGGATTCAGGAACTTCTTCGTCTCCCAGAATCTTCTTCAAGCCCGCATGCGTGAGCGTTGCGCTCAAAATGATGACGGTCGATCCCATGGCCTCGAGTGCCCTCACCAGACGTGCAATCAACTCAAGCGTGTACGCATCATAGGAGTGAATTTCATCAAGAATGACGACTTTTCCACACAGGCCTGCGAGCCTGACCTGCTTGAACTTTGTGGAAAGGACGGCCAGCAGCGCCTGATCGACGGTTCCTACACCAAAGGGAGCAAGCAGTGCCAGTCTTGAGGATGTGTACCAAATGCCGCCGGGGGCTGCCTCCTTGCCCATGCGGACATGCGCACCGCCGTGCGTCAGCCTGACATCCGCACTTTCGCCCAAATATCGTCCCACGGCGTCCTGCACGCGTTCATGTGCACGATTGCTCGTAAGTTGCGTCGGCAGTGCAAAGTAAATCCCCGAAGCATCCCCTTCGTTCAATACCCTGAAGGCCAGTCCAAGAGCGGCTTCCGTCTTTCCGCAGCCCGTAGGAGCTTCGAGAACGTACACGCCGGGCCCAACATAGGCGTCGGTCAGCATGGACTGGGCCCGTCTGGGGGCAAAACCAAACGTCTGCTCGAAGGACTTTCCGCTCTGCAGAGGAAGCGGTCTGAATCCCGCTTCGGACACGAGCTCTGAAGCGATCCTCGACTCCTCTCCTTCCTGCACGGGCTCATTGCGGCGAGAGGCTATCCAGTCTGCAAGAATGACCCAGCCCAGCCAAAGGTCGGCCTGAACGGTTTTTCTCCTGCGGTCCTTCAACCTGACGGGAAACCCCTCGAGCCCGGCCAGCTTCAGGATTTCATCAGCCAGCAACTCGCGAAAATTCTCCCAGGGCTCGCCACCCAGATACTCGGCCGCTCCTGAAGGAATGCGGACGCCAAGGGGGACGCCGTGATGCTCCGCTACCAACTGACAGCAGTACTGTGGCGCTCCGAGCTGCTTGAGGACTGCAGCACTGACAATCGGATGCGACGTCTCCTCCACATCAGGCAGCGCATCGGACGCCAGCTCCTGCCAGCGTTCGGCATCTCCGCAGTTGAGAAGCAGCTTCCTCAGAAAAAAGGGGTTTGCTTTTCCGATGTCATGCAGGGCGGCCAGAGTCGGCAGAGATGAAGGAAGAAGCTCGCTCTTTCCGGGGATCCGCACTAACTCACGCAAGTTCTTCAGAACCAGTCCCGCTAGGCAACCGTGTTGCAGAATGCCGATCCCAAGAGTGGCCGAACCGTCCTCCCTGTGGTAGGTCTTGGCAGGAAACTCACGCAAATGACGGGCTATAAATCGACTCATGGGCACTCCTTTTATGAGGCATTGACCGATGTTACCAGAAATGCAATCATGACCCGTCCCCCTCATTCTTCAGGCCGAATCGAATCAAATAACGACAAGTGACGCTTTCTGGCGAAAGGCATGAACAATCGTCAAAACCAACAGTTTTAATCTTTAAGCAAATCAACTCGCCAGGCATCACATTTATTTGACTATCAGAAAAGGAACGATTCAGGCTCCCATACCGGACGGGGCTTTTCCACCGGCCGAAAAAAGGGTATCCTCTGACAATCCCGTACCGACATGCCGACACTTCCACCACGATGTCATCCCTTTTGCGTACCCTCGTCATCACAAGCACGTGTCTTAACCCGGCAGCCCATGCAGCCCTGCCGCTGGACGACCCCGCGCTCGCCGAGGATCTCAAGGCCTACATCGCTTCTCTCGACCCGACGAAGCCCGAGGACTGCATCGGCTTCGTCAACAGGCACCTGTCGGACATCCTCTACACCCGCTTCACGCACAAGTCCGTGCTTGAGGACGAACTCGCCCGCATGAAGAGTACTCACGCAACGGCCTGTCTCAGGAACAAGACGCTCAAGGGCATCTCCAAAGAGGAGATCCTCAGGCTCGAGGCGGCCGAGCGCGCCTCCCCGTGGTGGGAGCGCTCGGGATGGGCGACGAGGGACAAGCAGTCTCTTCTGAGGCTTCCGCCCGACGCCATCAAGGATGCGGTCCCCGATGCCGATCCGGCGCTCGCCGCGAATCCGCAGCCGATCGAATCCGCCTCCGAACCCGAAACGCACTCGGCGTCCGCCGGGCCCGCTCCGTCAGAAGCGCCAGTCGCGGCTCCTGCCGCATCCTGCGATCCGCTTCAGGATGCAGGCTGGTGCGACTTGTCCGCACCTCGCTCCTGAGCGTCTCCGCGTTGCAGTTGCCCAGCCCGTTCGGGCGAGCACCGTGCAAAACCTTCAGCCGTGCGGGAGATGTCCTTCTGCTTGATTGGAATAGCCATCTTTTTAGTAGCCGGCTAAACATTAACGAAAAAAGAAAGACCGCCGGAATCGACGGTCTTGAAACGGAAAGCTCCGGCCTCAGTCGTCGGCGACGAGCTTCTTGAGCATGTCGATCATCTGCTCGCGCTCATCGCCCGACAGGCATTTCGCGAAGTCGGCCACCCTGGCGGTATGCGCGGGAAGCTCGGCCGTGATGAGCGCCCTGCCCTCGTCGGTGAGTTCGATGAGCCAGCAGCGGGCGTCGGCCTTCGACTGGACCTTGGCGATGAGGGGCTTCTCGGTCTGCAGCATGCGGTTCACCATGACGGAGGTGGTCGGAGCGGAGACGCCGATGCGCTTGGCAAGCTCTACGACGGGCACGGGACCGTCCGCATCGAAGAGTGTCATCAGGAGCGCGAACTTTCCTTCGGAAAGCTCCCGCTCCCCGAGGCCCGAATAGACCGATTCGCGCACCACGTCGGCAGCTCGGATCAGATAAAGCATCAGCTCGACGCCCGCAATGTCCTCTTCACTCATCGCGGCGCCCCTGTGCACCCTGCGCAGGTTATCGCGAGTCGGCATGAGTCGCTTGGTCATGTAGTCAAATCCTCGTGTCGTGACGGCGGACGCCATTTGTTAGCCAACAAATTACAGGCTGTCTGCGCCCGAACTGAAGAGGAATTTTACGATGCCGCCGCTCGGTAGCCGCCTCCTGAAACGATTTGCAAAAAGGATCCCAAAAGCCGTCGCCGGAAGCTTCGCAAGCTTGCGAAGCAAACCTGTGTCGACAAGGTACAGCTTGAAGACCGTGAAATCAGCAATGGACAGGCTGCGACGCATGGCGTTCGCAGCTCGTCCTTCTTTCAGGTCCGCACTTGTTGCCGTCAGGCCCGAGCGGCCTCAAGCGCCCGTGCAGTGCTGGCCTTGAGGCGGTTCACGGCACGGCGAAGGCTTACGAGGGCCGCGTTTCTCTCGTGTTCGGAGAGGGACGCGAGTTCGTCAATGAGTCTCAGCATCGGCACGGGCGGCGCACGCAGCGCCTCGTCGTGGGAGTAGACCGAGCCTTCAACATAGGCGAGCGGGATGATCTCGGAGAGTACCCTGCGGGAGCGCTTTTCGAAGCGCTTCGGATCGTCCGAGCGGGCCGTAGCCTCGAGAGCTTCTGCAAGAAGATCGAGTCGCGCAAGGACCTCGGAGAGGTCGAGCGAGTCGCCCGCCTTTTCCTGCCACGTCTTGAGCTCGTCCCTGAGTTCGAGCACCTCGGCCGCCGCATCGACGGGCAGTCTTTCGTCAAAGAGCGCATGCGCGAGCACGCTCGCGAAGACGCGCACGTCTCGGGCGAGGTTTTCCGGGTCGAGCTTGTCGGGCGTGTCGGTCCTCGTGTGCCACCAGGCGCCGAAACCGCCCGTCCTGCCGCTGCCGAACATCTTGCCGAAGGCGTCCGCGGCGGCGCCCTCAAAGGGCGGCTGCTCGGAGACCTGCGAGAAGATCGAGGGCACGCCTGCGCCCCAGAAGCTTTGGTCGCAGCTACGCGAAAAACGGCAACCTCGCCAGTCCGTGACGCCGGCCGCCTCGCGCAGCGCCGTGCGCGCGAGGCCTCGCGTCGAGGCCATGGCGGGCGACTCGGTCATGACCGTTGCGCCGCGCCCGCCGAGGCAGTCCGAATTGACGTTGAGAAGACAGTGCCTTTCGAGCTCCTCGAAGTGCGCGTCGCACCAGGCGGTCGAGCCTGCGTAGCGTCCGTGGGAGTGCCCCGACCAGAGGACGAAGCGCACGCTTCGGCGCATGTCGGAGGCGAGCGGCGCGAGGATGCGCGCGAGCTCGACGGCGCAGGCGTTGCCCGAGGCGTTGTCAAGGGCGCCGAGCCCCCAGCTGTCGACGTGTCCCGTCACCATTACGAAGTCCTCGTCCGCGCCGCGGATCTCGGCCGTGATGACGGGAATTTCCGTCCAGCGGCTTTCGACGCGGGTCGAAAGCCTTGCGGGCAGCGTGCCGCCCGCCTCGGAGAGGCGGGCCCTGAGGCGAGAGCCGTCCCCAAAGGAGAGGCTTGCGACAGGAATGCCGACATAGTCGTGCAGGGTTTCGGGCGTGGGCGAGCCCCAGACGCGCGAGACGATCATGTTGTGGATCTCCTCGCCCGTGATGAAGACGACGCCTGCGGCGCCCCTGTCCTCAAGGGCGCGCACGACGGGCTCCATTGCCAGACCGTCCGTGAGAACGATCCTGCCGGAGACCTCTTCGGCGGATGCCGACCCGGTTCGGTCGACCGGGACGTAGACAAGATCCGCCTCGAGGCCATCTGCGGAAGGCGTCATGGGGTGAGTGAGTACTTCATAAGCAATGCCGCCCGCTTCGAAGGCTGCGCCTTCGGGCGTGCTGACGTAGCCTGGAAGCGCCTCGCGCGTCACGCGGCAACCCGCGTCCGTGAAGAGCTTTTCCAGAACGTCGAAGGAACGGACTTCCGCCTCGTTTGAAAGACGTTCGCCCGTGCAGATCGCGCGAACGCTATCCATGAGCCGCACTGCATCCACGGCGGCAAGAATGTCTTCGTAAGCCATAAGGTCAGTCCCAATGCTTCTTCGGCAGGTCGATCCTGCGGAAGGCCTCGAGATAGCGGACCATCCAGTCGGTAACGCCGTCCATCATAGCGACGCCCCATTCGCGCGTGGCGAACTTGGATTCAAGACCGCCGAGACCGCCCGTGTTGACGGTGTCGCGGATTTCGCGAATCACCTTGACGGGCGCGCCCTCAAAGAGAACCGTGTTGATGTGGAGCTGCTTGAAGTCCGCGGAAGGCGGCGTGACGACGTTGTCGACGAGCCATTCGGACTTGACGAGCTCGGGCGCGAAGGCCATGACGGCCGCAGCCTCCTGAGCGTCGCCGTGGCCCGTGGGCCAGTCCGGATTGAGCTTGGGCGCAATGCCCCACCAGTTGACGAGCGTCACCTGGGAGCCCCTGCGATACATCTCGAGCGCGGCCTTTTCGATCGCGGGATCGTTGCCTCCGTGGCCGTTGATGACCGCGAAACGCCTTGCGCCGTGCCTGTAGAGAGATTCGAAGACGGCACCCATCACCTTGATCATCGTTTCAAGGCCAAGGTCGATCGTGCCGGGGAAGTTGATGTGATGCGTCGCGACGCCAAACGGAATGACGGGCGCGATGAGGAGCTTTTCCATGCGACCGTCGAGACGGCGGCAGAGCTCCTGCGGGATGAGCCAGTCGGTACCGAGCGGGCCTACGGAGCCGTGCTGTTCGGTCGAACCGACGGGAATGACGACGAGAGTTTCAGGATCGGCAAGAACCTTTTCGGCCTCCTGCCAGTTGAGATGTGCAAGCTGCATGATGTTTATCCTTTATCAGAAGGCGCGCCACCGGCCCTCCCCTGCGGGAAAGCCGGCTCGGCGCACCGTAATTCTCAGTCGCTTGAGCTTGAATTACGCCTTGACGGGCTTGTCCAGATCGTCGAAGTGGCGGCGGATGGTTTCAGCCGACACGGGCTTCGTGAAGAGGCTCACGCCGATGAGGATCATCATGGTGACGAGCCAGGCGACGATGAGCGGATTGAAGCCCATGGAGAGCGACTTGAACTCGGTGAGAAGCAGGAAGTAGAACGCTTCGCCGATGATCACGGACGCGAAGACGCCCGTGGTCGTCGTGCGCTTCCAATACATGCCGCAGATGATGGGCGCGGCCCAGATGCCCAGCCCCCCGAACGCAAAGAGAATGATCGTGAAGATCGAACCCGGCTTCAAAATGCCGATGCCGATCGCGATGATGCCGAGCACCACGGTCACGACGCGGGACATCTTGAGCGTGTCTTCGTCGGTGGCATCGCGCTTGAGAATGCGCTGATAGAGGTCGCGCGAAACGGCGGACGTGGAGGTGAGGAGCAGCGAGCTGATCGTCGACATGCCGGCCGAGAAGATGCCGGCGACCATCAGTGCGGAGACGATGGACGGCAGGCCTTCCTGGAGAATGAGCGGCACGATGAAGTCGCTTTCCTTGCCCGGGATGCCGGGGAAGCTGGCCGCGCCCGTCACGCCGCACCACTCGATGAAGCTTGCGGAGAACCACATGCCGAGCGTGCCGAGGAGGACGGCCTTGAACATCGTACCGTAGTTCTTCATCGTGAAGAACTTCGTGAAGAGGTGCGGCTGACCGATGCAGAAGAAGGACCACATGACGATCATGGACGCATAGTTCTGCCAGGGATAGGAGTTGTTGTGGCCAGGGAACTTCAGGTAGTTCGGGTCCACGGACGCGAGCTTGGCGTTGATGGTCTCGAGGCCGCCGCCGAGCTTGAGCGAGACGAAGAAGGTCGTCACGGCCGTGACCACCATCAGCACGCCCTGAATGACGTCGGTCATCATGACCGAGCGGATGCCGCCCGCCATGCAGTAGAGGATGACGGTGACGCCCATCACGACGATGCCGACCCACTGCGGAGCGCCCGTGTAGGTCGTGAAGATCACGCCCGCACCGATCGTCTGCGCGCCCATCATGGGCACGAGGAAGATGAGCATCAGGATGGCGAGCAGGCCGCGGATGGCGGTCGACTCATAACGGTCGGCAAGATAGTCGGCCATCGTGAGCATCTTGTAGCGATGGCCGAGCTTGATGAGCCTGCGGCCGACGAGAAGCGCCGGAATGACCATCGAAAAGGCGATGCCCGGCACCGAGACGCTCATGCCTGCATAGCCTACATGGTAGATCGAGCCCGGCACGCCCATGAAGGTCGACATCGAATACTGCGTCGAGAAATAGGCAAGGCCTGAAAGCACGGCGCCAGCCGAGCCCGACATCGTGAAGAAATCCTGCAGATTTCGGTTTTGGCGGTTGCCCCACCAGCCGATGAAGCCCAAGACCGCGAGATAGCTGATCGTGACGATCAGAAAGGGAACGGTGGATGTTTCAACTTGATACGGCATGATGCTAGTCCTCGTATTCCTGGTATTCGGGACGCTTCATGCAGCTGCGCCACCAGAGAGCAATCGTTCCTATCACCAGCAGCCCGTAGGCCAGCCAGCAGTAGATGAATCGCGGCACGCCGAAGAGCCACGGCGTGTACTCCAGGTCGTAGAACCATGGAAAGGGCATCATGATGAAAAAGAATTCCAAGAGGAAAATGACCGTCCATTTCCTCTCAAAAGCGTTGTCAAATGCGTTCATCTGAGGGGATCTCCTTCGATTTATACGCCTCTCGGCATTGCGGGGTCGCATTGCACATTATGCCCGCACCTTTTCATTGCCGTGCTGTCAAGGCGACTTTTGCACGTTGGGACTTTCCCTTTGTCTGCCGAACTGAATTGCCGTTCAGGCATTCCGAAGGCTTGACGGCGGGGCCGGCGGCCGCCTTCCGAAAGAGGCGGGCACGGTATCGACCCTCATCGGCGCAGGATCCATGCGAATGTGCGCGGAGAGACTGGTGCAGGCGTCGCCCGGGATGACCTGTCATTCCCGCCGCCTGAACACCAGGTCGGGCAACAAAATCAAAGTATCTGCATCGCTGTCCTTTTTGCGCCAATAGACCATGACGCGTACCGAGGCTTCACTCATGACATATCCTCCAGCCAGAATCGAGGCGATGTCCTCGCGCGCTTTTTTCGAAAACCGCGCCACCGATGCCTCGCCGCCGCCTTCAGTCCGGCAAAAGAGCTCGAAATCGCGCGGAATCAGTTTTTGACCGCTGTGAAGCTTCTCGATCAGCCTCTGTCGAGAAATGAAGTAGTCCAAAAACAGGCCGTCGTGTCCCTACGACATCTGCAGCACTTCAGCGGGCGGCCAGAGACGAGTCTCGTCAGAACACTCGACGAACGCAAGGCCGGCAAGCTGGGCATGCGGCAGAAACGCCCCCGGTCCATGATGAATCCGCAGGCGTGTTTTAGCCCTCGTGATGCCGACAAACACCTCTCTCAGATACGGCTCCTCTTCCATGCCTCGAACAGCCGTCAATCTCGAGTGCGGCAAAAACCTCATGGGCGCCTTTCATCAGCCCGTGCTCGCGGTCTGCGCCCCGAGCTGCCTCGAGACTCTGCCCGAAGCGGAAATGTCCTGCGGCTGGGCCAAAGTCATCAAGTATGCGGCGCTCAGGGCCGACGGCCTTCTCCCGACGCTCGAAGGCCCCGTCACCGAAGAGGTGCTGGCGGACATCATTTCGACCTGCGTCGAGATCAAGCGCGACATCGTCTCGGAGGACGAGTTCGAGGGCGGCGTGCGCTCCTCAACCTCGGACACACCGTCGGGCACGCGGTCGAACCCGTGACGGACTACGGCGTCACCCACGGACGCGCGGTCGGCATCGGCATGGCCGTCATCTTCCGCGGCTGCGTGCGCGCCGGGCTCTGCGACCCGCAGGCCCTGCCCGTCCTCGAGCACCTGCTCGAAAAGTTCGGGCTCACGGGCCTGTGTCCATACGATGCAGAGGCGCTTCTCGAGGCGGCCCGATCGGACAAGAAATCGGCGGGGAGCGCCATCACGCTTATCCTGCCCGAGGCCTTCGGGCGGTGCCGCACGGAAAGAACCTTCTTTGAAAAGCTTCGCGACCTCATCCAACTCGGACTCAATCCCTAATCATGATCGCCACCATCCAGAAGGGCTTCCTTTCGGGCAAAATCCCCGCCATCTCATCCAAGTCCTATGCACACCGCCTGCTGATCGCCGCCGCGCTGGTCGATCGTCCGACGACGGTGCGCTGCGCAACCGTTTCCGAAGACATTCTTACCGCCTCCCGGGTCCTCAAGGCCATGGGCGCCAGCGTCGAGCGCACGGATGACGGATTCATCGTCGAGCCCGTCTCGACGCAGCCCGTGTACTGCGGCGAATCAGGGACGATCGAGCGATTCATTCTGCCCGTTGCCTGCGCGCTCGGGCTCGACGCGAGCATCACCGGGCACGGAAGGCTGCCCGAGCGGCCTCTCAGCCCGCTCTACGAGGAACTCCGCGACCACGGCATCGAACTCTCGCCGCAGGGCGTATTTCCGCTCAAAACCAAAGGACGCCTCCCGGCGGGCGACTACGCCATCGCGGCCGACGTTTCGTCGCAGTTCATCGGCGGCCTGCTCTTCGCGCTGTCGGTCGTGCCGGGCACGAGCACGCTGACGCTCACGGGGCGGATCGAGTCCGCGCCCTACATCGACATGACGCTCGACGTACTCGCGCTCTTCGGCGCGAGAATCACGCGAAGCGAAGACGGGCGCAGGTTCACCGTCGAGGGGCTCGAGCGGCTGAGAAGCCCCGGCGCCGCCGAAGTCGAAGGCGACTGGTCGAACAGCGCCTTCTGGCTCTGCGCGGGCGCTCTGGGCAGGGGCGTCACGCTGACGGGGCTTCGTGCAGACTCCCGCCAGGGGGACCGGGCGGTCGTGAAGCTTCTTGAGGCCTTCGGCGCGGAGGTTTCCATGACGGAAGACGCCGTGACGGTGCGCCCCGGCGCGCTTCGCGGCATGACAGTCAACGCGCCCCAGATCCCCGACCTCGTCCCGGTTCTCTCGGTCGTGGCGGCCTTCGCCGAGGGCGAGACCCGCTTCATCAACGCGGGACGCCTGCGCATCAAGGAGAGCGACCGTCTAGCGACGACCCGGCAGCTTCTGGAGGACCTCGGCGCGGACGTCGAGAAAATTCCCGACGGACTCGTCGTGCGCGGACGCACGGCGCTTCGGGGAGGCGCATGCGACGGCACGAGAGACCACCGCATCGTGATGTCCGCAGCCGTCGCGGGTGCTCGCACCTGCACACCCGTCGTCATCAGGGGCGCACAGGCCGTTCGCAAATCGTATCCCGACTTTTTCGACGACTTTGCCCGCCTCGGCGGACTGGTCTTTCAGGAGGACTGATCATGCCCTATTTCGGCAGGAACATCCGGACGGCCGTCTTCGGCCAGAGCCATGCGGCCGCCATCGGCGTGACGATCGACGGGCTGCCTGCGGGCGAAGCCGTCGATGCGGTCGAGCTCGAGGCCTTCATGGCCAGAAGGGCGCCAGAGCAGAACCGCATGACGACGCAGCGAAGGGAAGCCGACAGGCCCGAGATCCTCTGCGGCATCGTCGACGGGCGCACCTGCGGGGCGCCGCTCACGTCGATCATCAGGAACGGCGACACGCGCTCGAAGGATTATGCGGCCATCGCCGACCTGCCCCGCCCATCGCACGCCGACTGGCCGGCCCACGTCAGGTACGGCGGCTGGCAGGATGTGAGGGGCGGCGGCGCCTTTTCGGCGCGGCCGAAGACCGACCCTACGACCCCATGGGCGAGTCGTCCGAAACGATCGAGGAGAGCCTCGCGCGCTCGCCCGTCGCGCTCTCCAACGAAGCGGCCGCCGCCATGGCGGCCGAGATCGAGGCCGCGCGCCAGGAGGCCGACAGCATTGGCGGAACGGTCGAGTGCATGATCTCGGGCCTGCCCGTCGGACTCGGCGGACCACTCTTCGAGGGGCTTGACGGGCGCATCGCCCAGGCCGTCTTCGCCGTGCCCGCCGTCAAGGGCGTCGAATTCGGCGAGGGATTCGGTGCGGCGTTGCTCAGGGGATCCGAAAACAACGATCCCTACGGCATGCGCGAAGGGGCCGTGACGCCGCTCACCAACCGTGCGGGCGGCATTGCGAGCGGCATGACGACGGGGATGCCCGTGGTCTTCAGGGTTGCTCTCAAGCCCACGCCCTCGATCGGACAAAGCCAGCACACGGTCTCGCTGAGCGGCGGATGCGACGCCGACCTCAGGATCACGGGCCGTCACGACCCGTGCGTGGTCGTCAGAGCCGTGCCACAGCAATCGTCGCACTTGACGCCCTGCTCGACGCCCCCGCCAGACTACCCGACGCCCCCGTGCGCCCCCCCGATGAAGGAGGAGCTCGACATGAAGCAGCGATTTGGCCTGATCGGCGCCAGTCTCGGCCACAGTCTCTCCCCCGAGATTCACGCAAAACTCGGCGGATATCCTTACGACCTGATCGAGCTCACGGAGGACGAGGTCGGCCCGTTCCTGACGTCAGGGGACTTTCAAGGCCTCAACGTAACGATCCCGTACAAGAAGACGGTCATGAAGCACTGCACGGAACTGACGCCGCGAGCGGCGGCAATCGGCTCCGTCAATACGATCGTAAGGCTCCCCGACGGCGGACTTCTCGGCGACAACACCGACTATGCGGGCTTTGCCTGGATGGTCAAGCGCGCTGGGCTCTCGCCCAAGGGCCGAAATGCCCTGGTGCTCGGTTCGGGCGGCGCCTCCCTCACAGGCTGCGCGGTGCTGCGCGATCTCGGCGCGGCCTCGGTCACGACAATCTCGCGCTCGGGGCCCGACAACTACGGGAATCTTGACCGGCACGCGGACGCACAGCTCATCGTCAACACGACGCCCGTGGGCATGCATCCGACCTGCGACGCCTCGCCGCTCGAAACGCTGGAGGCCTTCCCTGCGCTCGAGAGCGTGCTCGACATCATCTACAACCCCGCCTGCACCGAGCTCATGCTGCTCGCCCGAAGCCGCGGCCTGCCGACTGAAAACGGGCTCTCCATGCTCGTGATGCAGGCTCAGGCCGCGGCCGAACGCTTTCTCGGCCATGCGTTACCCGATGCGGCCGCGGAGGACATCCTGAAGGACATGACGCTGCAGTTTTCGAATCTGGTCCTCCTCGGCATGCCCGGCAGCGGCAAGACGAAGGTCGCAAGACGATTGGCGGAACTCCTCCACCGTCCCTTCGTCGACGTGGATGAGCTGATCGTCCGAAAGGCCGGACGATCGATTCCCGACATCTTCGCCCGGGACGGGGAAGCGCATTTCCGCGACCTCGCCCACCGCATCATCACAAGCCGACGGTTGAGGACGCAGTTCGGCAGATCATCGGAGAAAAGTCGTGAAACTTCTAATCATCAACGGCCCCAACATCAATTTTCTGGGCATTCGCGAACCGGCCATCTACGGCAGCACGACCTACAAGGACCTGTGCGGAATACTCGAGACCTGGTGCGCCGATGCCGGCGCCTCATGCGAACTTTTCCAGTCCAACCATGAGGGCGCCATCGTCGACCGCATCCAGCAGGCGTGGTTCGACGGCGTCGACGGCATCGTGATGAACCCCGCCGCCTACACGCACACGAGCGTCGCAATTCTCGACGCCCTCAAGGCGACCGCAATTCCGACGGTGGAGGTGCACATCTCCGACGTCTCCACACGCGAGGCCTTCAGACACCACTCCTACGTGTCGCTCGCTGCGAAGCACACGATCATCGGCCACGGCATCGACGGCTACCGGGAGGGCATCGAATGGCTTGCAAGAGAACTGAGGGCAGGCAGGCTCTGAGGAACGCTGCCGAAGGGCGAACCGTCCCGATGATATCTTGTAGAAAGACTGTTCTTTTTCGAGTACAATCTCATAATAATAAAGCTCCCGAAACGGGAGCTTTTTTTATGTCGCACAGTCAAGCCACAGCGTACATCAATAAAGTAGAAAACAACTGTGCATCAACCATTTGCAACACCCCAGACGTCGCTCCAGTCACCTGTAAGGGCGCCCTTTGCATAATCCACGACTTTATTTTCGAAAAAGTTGGTGTGCGATACACCCAGCATAGCATCTACCCACGGAAGCGGATTCTTTTTGATACCGAAGATACCCTTCATGCCGAGACCGATGAGGCGGCGGTCGGCGATGTAGCGGATGTAGCTGCGGACCTCCTCGCGGGTGAGGCGGCGCATTTCGGAGACGCCGAAGGCGAGGTCGATGAAGCGGTCCTCGAGTTCGACCATGGTTTCGGCGATGCCGTAGATCTTGGCCTTGAGAGAGTCGTTCCAGAGTTCGGGGTTCTCGACGATGTACTCGCGGAAGAGCTTCGTCATGGACTCGGTGTGGAGCGTCTCGTCGGCGATGGACCAGGCGATGATCTGGCCCATGCCCTTCATCGTGCCGTTTCGCGTGAAGTTGAGCAGCATGACGAAGGACGAAAAGAGCTGCATGCCCTCGGTGAATGCCGAGAAGGCGGCGATCTGCGCGGCGAGGTCGCGGCTGTCCTCGGCGACTTCGTTGAAGAAGTCGTGCTTGGCGGCCATGGCCTCGTACTGCAGGAACTCGTTGTAGATGGACTCGGGGAGCCCGATCGTCTCGATGAGGTGCGAGTAGGCGGCGATGTGCACGGCCTCGCGCGCGGCGAACGACGAGAGCATCATTCGGACCTCGGGCTGACCGAAGCGCGGGAGGTAGTGGTTGACGTAAGCGCCCGAGACGTCGATGTCACCCTGGGTGAAGAAGCGCAGGATCTTCGTGAGGAAGTCGCGCTCGCTGTCGGTAAGCTTCTGGCCGTAGTCTTTGACGTCCTCGAGCATGGGCACTTCGGTCCAGAGCCAGTGCATCTGCTCGGACTGCATGAAGGCCTCGTAGGCCCAGGGGTACTTGAAGGGCTTGAAGCAGGTGCGGGTCGAAAGGAGCCCGCCGGCGGTGTTCTTGTCGGTCATGATGTGGTTCCCTCCGGTCAGCCTTCGCAGGCGAGGCAGGTGGTGTTGTCGGCGACGGCCTGCATGCTGATCTGATCCTCGATGCGGCGGCGCTCGACCTGGACGCCGACTCGGTCCGCCTTGCGGAGCTTGTCGGAGCGGTTGTAGTAGAGGCTCTTGAGGCCCTTCTTCCAGGCGGAGAAGTGGCAGGCGTGCAGATAGGCGATCGAGACGTCGGGCGGGAAGAAGAGGTTCACGCTCTGGCCCTGGTCGATGAATGCCTGCCTGTCGGCGGCAAGTTCAATGATCCAGCGCTGGTCGAGTTCGATGGCGGTCTTGAAGACGTCGCGCACTTCCTTCGGAAGGTCCTCACGGTGCTGCACGGAGCCGTCATGGGCGATGATGTCGGCCCAGACGTCATCCGTGTCAAGGCCGCGCTTTGCGAGCTCGGCCTTGAGAAAGCGGTTCTTCACGATGTAGGCGCCGGAGATCGTATCCTGACGGTAGATGTTGGCACGATAGGGCTCGATCGAGGGACTCGTGCCGCCCATGATGAGGGACGAGGAGGCATTGGGCGCGACGGCCATGCGGTGCGAGAAGCGGCGCATGACGCCGGAGTCGGCCGCGTCGGGACAGGGGCCGCGCTCGGCGCACAGGCGCGCGTCGGCCTTTTCGACCGCTGCGGCGATGTGCCTGAACATGTCGCGGTTCGTGAACTTGGCGGCGGCGGACTCGAAGGCGATGCCGCGCTTCTGCAGATAGGCGTGAAAGCCCATGGCGCCGAGGCCCACGCTGCGCTCGCGCATGGCGGAGTAGCGCGCGCGGCGGATGCCGTCGGGCGCGTGCTCGATGAAGTACTGGAGCACGTTGTCGAGGAACTCCATCGCGTCGTCGATGAACTGCTCGTTGCCGCGCCACTCGTCGTAGTACTCGAGGTTGACGGAGGAGAGGCAGCAGACGGCCGTGCGGTCCTTCGAGGTCGGCAGGAAAATCTCGGTGCAGAGGTTGGAGCCGTGAATGGAGAGCCCCTTGTCCTTGAGCCAGGAGGGCAGCGCGCGGTTGGCCGTGTCGGTGAAGACGAGATAGGGCTCGCCCGTGTGCATGCGCATCTCAAGGAGGCGCTGCCAGAGGTCGCGGGCGGAGACGGTCGCGACGACCTCGCCCGTGGTCGGGTGACGAAGATCCCAGGAGTCGTCCGCATCGGCGTCGCGCATCGAGGCCTCGATCTTCTCCATGAAGGCGTCGGTGATGTTGACGCCGTGGTGCAGATTGAGGGCCTTGAGGTTCTGGTCGCCCGTGGGCTTGCGCATCTCGATGAACGGAATGATGTCCGGATGGTCGATCGAGAGGAAGGCAGCGTAGGAGCCGCGGCGGGTAGAACCCTGACGGTAGGCGAGGCAGGAGGCGTCGTAGACCTTGAGGTGCGGCATCACGCCCACGGACTTCTCGTCGGCCGAGCGGATGCCGACGTGGATGCCCACGCCGCCGCCGAGCATGGAGAGGCGGTTGACCTCGGAGAGCGTCTCGATGAGGCCTTCGGCGCTGTCGTCCATGTAGGAGAGATAGCACGAGACGGGAAGCCCGCGGCCCGTGCGGCCGAAGGCGAGAATGGGCGTCGCAAAGGAAAGCCAGTGGCGGCTTGCGTATTCGTAGATGCGGGCGGCGTGCTCCGGGTTCGAGCCGAAGGTCTCGGCCACGAACTTGAAGCGCTCCTGCGGACTCTTCTCGTCCGCGCGCATGTAGCTTTCGCGAAGGCGCATGAGCCCGAGCTCATCAAAGAGCGCGTCGCGGCTCTGATCGATCTGAACGGCCATCGATGGGGTTCCTTTCAAAAGGGATTTCGGAATTTCGTGGAATCCTGGCAGATGTCTGCGGCAGAGGCGCCTGGAGGCACACCCACAACATCTTGTGGTTTGAAGCGTGAACGGACACAAGAACTTGCGTCCGTGAAGTGAGTCTCATAGTACAGAGAAACCCGCCCGCGCGCCAATAAGAGAGGCCTAACCGGACAATAAGGATTATTTACGAGGCCTGTGCGACGGGACTTTGCACGCTTTTCAGAGGAACCAGGCTGTTTGACCTATTGCGCGAATGCGGTATGGAGGCGTAGAGTATGCGGAAGCGGTGCCTCGAACGGCACCTGCAGTTCAAGATCAATCAAAAGATCAATCGGATTTGGAAACGGAAGTCATCATGACGCACGCCTTCAACGCTCAGTCTCTTCTTTGGTGGTGGCACCCCCAGCAAGCGGGTACCGCCCAGAGATAGTCACGAGCATCAAGAACGCAAGTCAACAGCTTCCCCACAACCCGCGGATGGCGAATCTGCGGGTTTTCTTTTATCCAGTCTCTCCCTCCGGTTCGGCAACCGCAAGCACCAGACAAAGGTTTTGCGATGTCAAGCCCAGTTCTCCCCCTCATCAGACAACTGCTCCTGAAGACCCTCAAGCCCGAGGCCAGGCCCTGGCCCGGCTTTCTCCGCGCGCCCGCCGGCACGGCCGGAATCCCCGCGGGACGCCTCCCCTGAAGCGTCCGCGAAAACACAGAATCAACTGAAAATCAATTGAAAACCAACGGAAAAAGCCGACCGGGAATGAAAGGAGCACGAAATGGATGCCCGACTTGAAACCCTCTACCGCATGCAGCCCCTGAGCGCTGCCGAAACCGACACCCTCTTCACCGAGGTCTTTGCAGGCAGCATGAGCGAGCCTGAGCTTGCGTCCCTTCTCACCGCCCTGAAGATGAAGGGCGAGACGCCCGACAAAATCCGCGGAGCGGCCGCCGCGATGCTGCGCGCCGCGAGGCCCTTCCCGAAATCCGCCTTCGAGGTGGGCGAGATCGTCGGCACGGGCGGCGACGGCGCGGGCACGATCAACGTCTCGACGATGACGGCGCTCGCCGCGGCGGGCGCAGGTCTCAGGATCGCCAAGCACGGCAACCGCGGCGTGTCGTCCCCGTCGGGCGCCTCGTCGCCCAGTCCGGCATCCGCACCCACGCCGACGTCGAGCGCGTCGCACGCGCGGCCCGCGTCTTCCTCGTGGGCTCCGTCCTCAATCAGGCCGACGACGTCTCGCTCGCCGTGAGAAGACTCGTCTTCGGCGAAATGAAGGTCTGCGGCATCACACGGGCCGACGATGCGACCAGGGCCGCGCTCGAGGGCTTTTCCGCAGCAGGCGTCGTGCTCGCGAAGCGCTCACCCAGAGCGGTCACACCCGAAGGACTCGCGGTCCTCTCGAATGAGATCAAGGAACGCACGAAGGCCCTCGGCCTCACGATGCCCGTCACGGCCGTCGTCGACACAGACGAAACGGACGTTCTCCGGGCCATCGCCTCGCCCGCCGCCACAGACGCCTTCACGCCCCTGCAGATCCACGGTGACGTGACGGACGCAGACCTCGAAGGACTTCGTGTCCTGTTTCCGGGAAAGGCCCTCCATCTCGCGGCCGCTCTCCCCGAAGACCCCGTCGCGCTCGCCGAGGCGGCCCGCAGGCTCGAGGGGCTTCTCGAGCGGGGACTCGCCGACAGGATCGTCGTCGACGGCACCTCGGACGGCCTCGCGGGCGGACTCACGCCCGAAAACGCACGGACCGCCGCGGCTGCGGGTGCGGCGGGGCTCGACGCGAACTCGGGCGTCGAGTCGGCGCCGAGTCTCAAGGATCCGCGCCTTCTGGCCCTCTTCGCGGGCGCCGTGCGGTGATGCCCCCGACGCAGACCCGAAAACCGAACACACTGAACTACACAGAACCGAACTCGAAAAAGGAATCTCCATCATGCTGCTCAATCCCTACTTCGGCCAATACGGCGGCCAGTTCGTCCCCGAGCTTCTCCTTCCCGCCCTCGACCAGCTCGAGCGCGCCTACGTCGACGCGAAGGACGATCCCGCCTTCAGGACGGAGCTCGACCGCCTGCTGACGACCTATGCGGGCCGTCCGACGCCGCTCACGAGGCTCACGCGCCTTACGGAGGGCACGAAGACGACGATCTACCTCAAGCGCGAGGACTTGCTGCACGGCGGCGCCCACAAAACGAACCAGGTGCTCGGCCAGGCGCTCCTCACGAAGCGCATGGCCAAGACCCGCGTGATCGCCGAGACGGGCGCGGGCCAGCACGGCGTCGCCACGGCGCTCGCCTCGGCCCTATTCGGCTTCAAGTGCAGGATCTACATGGGCGCCAAGGACGTTGAGCGCCAGAAGCCCAACGTCTTCAGGATGGAGCTCATGGGCGCCGAGGTCGTGCCCGTCACGGCGGGAAGCGGCACGCTCAAGGAGGCCTGCAACGCGGCCCTTCGCAACTGGGCCGAATCCTTCGAGGACACGCACTACATGCTCGGCACCGCCGCGGGCCCTCATCCCTTCCCGACGATCGTGCGTGAGTTCCAGAAGGTGATCGGCGAGGAGGCCCGCGCCCAGTTCGCCGAGGCCGAGAACAGACTCCTGCCCGACGCCGTCATCGCCTGCGTGGGCGGGGGCTCCAACGCCATCGGCCTCTTCACGGACTTCAGGCCCTTCGAAGACACCCGCCTTATCGGCGTCGAGCCCGCGGGCATGGGCATCGCCTCGGGCAAGCACGGCGTCACGCTCGGCGAGGGTCAGCTCGGCATCTTCTTCGGCGCGCGCTCCTACAACATGCAGACGCCCGAAGGCCAGATCAACGAGTCGTACTCGATCTCGGCCGGCCTCGACTTCCCGTCGGTCGGCCCCGAACACGCCCACCTCAAGTACACGGGCAGGGCCGAGTACGTGAGCGTCACCGACCGCGAAGCCCTCGGCGCCTTCCTCGAACTCTCCCTCAAGGAAGGCATCATCCCCGCGCTCGAAAGCTCCCACGCCCTCGCCTACGCGCTCAAGATGGCCCGCGCGGAACCTGAAAAGGAACAGAAGCTCGTCGTCAACCTCTCGGGCCGAGGCGACAAGGACATCTTCCAGGTGGCCGCGAGGCTCGAGGCCGACGGCTGCCTGAAGGACGGCCGCCTCAGCTCCGACGCACTCGGAGCCTACGCCGACTGAGATGCGGAAAAAGACTACGGAACACACAACGGAAACACTGCTGAATGAGAGACGCCATGACCGAACGCTTTGAAAACCTCTTCGCCCGACTCGCCCAAAGGCGCGAGGGCGCATTCGTCCCCTTCGTGAACCTCTGCGACCCCGATCCGGGGACCTCGCTCGCCGTTCTCGAAACGCTCGTCGCCTCGGGCGCCGACGCGCTAGAGCTCGGGATCCCGTTCTCCGACCCGTGCGCCGACGGCCCCGTCGTCGAGGCCTCCGCCGACAGGGCCCTCGCCAACGGCGCCACGCCCACACGCTGCCTCGACGTGCTGCGCAGGTTCAGGGGCGCACATCCCGAGACGCCCGTCTGCCTCATGCTTTACATCAACCTCGTCGCGGCGCCCGACGTCAGGCGCTTCATGCAGGCCGCAGCCGACGCGGGCGCAGACGCCGTGCTCATTCCCGACCTCCCGACGAGCATGCGCGAGGCCGAGCCCGAATGGGACGAGGCCGCCCGCGAGGCGGGCCTGCACCTCGTCGCCATCGTGCCGCCCAACGCCTCCGACGAGCGCGTCGCAAGAATCGCGGGACTCACGAGCGGATACACCTATCTGCTCTCGCGCGTCGGCATCACCGGCACCGACCACGCCTCGGGCACGCCCGCAGAGCGCATCATCCGCGACCTCGAGAGGGCCAAGGCCCCGCCCACCCTGCTCGGCTTCGGCATCTCCACGCCCGGACACGTCAGGCGCGCGCTCGAAGCGGGCGCCGCAGGCGTCATCGTGGGCTCCGCCCTCGTGAAGATCGTCTCCGAACACCTCGGCGACAGGGACGCCATGCTCAAGGCCCTCGGCAGCGCCGCCGCCTCCTTCAAGGCCGCCACGCGAACGGCCTGAAGAACCATGGGCCACGCATGAGTATTCCAAATGTTTTTAGATTATTAAAAAGGGGCACCCGCAAACGAAAACTTCTGCTGGCGCCCTGCCTTCTTCACAAGAAACAGCGCCTAAACGCCTGCAACGCGGTTGCAAAAGATGTCTGACGTCCAACAGTCGCGTCACGCAAGCAGAAAACACTTGCAATTAGAGGATGGTACATGATAGGATGTATCTAACAAATCAAACGACGGCATCCCGGAGGCAGGCGAACCCGCCGCCCCGAAAGCTCCCGTCCTCTTGAAGGAGAAATTCTCATGAACGACATCGTGATGGTCAACGACGCCAACGTCGAATCCGTGATTGCAGCCGACAAGCCCGTGATTCTCGCCATCGGCGCGAGCTGGTGCCCCGACTGCCGCCGCGCCCAGCCCTTCTTCACGCAGCTCGCGGCTGTCAACGCCGAACGCGCCGTCTTCGCCTCCTGCGACTCCGAGCAGAATCCGCAGGTCGTCGCGAAGTACGCCGTGCAGCACATCCCGACGATGGTCGCGCTCAAGGGCGGCAGGGAAGTCGACCGGATCGTCGAGGTGAAGACGCCGGGCGAGCTCAAGGCCTTCGTCGAGCGCAACATCTGACGCCCGCACAAGTCCTTCTCAGGATCTCCCGATCCGAGATATCTTTTTGAGGCACCCGCAGGACAAGACGTCTGCGGGTGCCTTTTTGTCTGAAAAATTCGTTGCACTGACATAGGAAGTCCTCAGTTCCGCCCATGTCTGCGCTAATTTTCACTTCTTAGACTTCAGTCCGATTCGAACAGTGCGCCGCGGCAAGCGAGCCGCTCTCCCGCGCACCGGCAACTGCAACTGTTTGAAGAGGTTTTGACAATGAAGATCAAGAACACCACTGCCGCCATTCTCGCCGCTGCCGCCATGACGGCCGCCACCACCGCCTGGGCCGTCGACGCCGCCCCCGCATCCGTCCCGCAGATCACGGAAAACGCGCAGCCGCAGGTTGGCATGAGCGCCGCAACTGCTGCGGCCGAAGAGGCCTACGGCGGACAGACCCGCTCCGCCCGCCTGCCTGCACATGAGCCGCGAATACGGTCCCGTCTTGGACGTCCGCGTGGTGAAGGACGACGGCACGAACGTCCACACCTTCGTGGACGCGCAGACGGGCAAGGTGGTCGCCGCCGACGAATTCGGCATCGGCGAAGGTCGCCACATGTTCGACGGCCGCGGATACGGCCACCGCGATCACGACCGGGGCGACTGCGGCTTCGGCTTCGGTCACGGCTTCGGGTTCCATGGCGGCCGCGCCTGCTGGTGATGAATGATTCCGGCGCACGATGAGGCGCCCGAAATACAGGGATGAAGAACGGGAGCGGACTCGGAGCCGGCTCCCGTTCTTTGCTTTTGGGAACGAAGGCTTTGGAAAACCCGCCCTCAGGAGAGAACCGTGAAGACCGCGAGCGCGAGGAAGAGCACAGCGCTGCCGAGGTTGAGCCAGAGCGAAAATGCGGGGCTCTGCAGCTTCTTCGCCGCAGCGCCCGCCGCCCAGGCGATGGCCGAGAAGACGACGAAGGTGGCGAGGATGAAGGTGAGGCCCTGCACGACCATCTGAAGGACCAGAGCCCAGCCCGTCGTGCCGGGTGCGACGAACTGCGGGAAGAAGGCAAGGAAGAAGATCTGCACCTTCGGGTTCGTGATGTTCATGATGAGGCCGCGGCGCCAGAGTTGCACGGGCGAGAGCTCGACGGCGCGCTCCGTGCCGACGGGATCGGCCGCGTGGGTCCATGCACCCCAGGCAAGATAAAGAAGATAGGCGGCGCCCGCGAGCTTGATCGCCATGAAGAGTGCAGGAACGGCCGCGACGACGGCTGCAAGGCCACAGGCCGCGAAGAACGTCTGCAGCACCAGACCGGTCATGAGGCCGAACACGACGGTGACGCCCGCTCGCACGCCGTAGACGGCGCTCTGCGCGAGCACAAAGAGATTGTCGGGACCGGGAGCGGCAGAAAGCAGCAGGCTCGCGCCGAGGAATGTGAGCCAGACGGAGAAGGTCATGATGAGGGCCTGTTGTGCGTTGTGCAGTGTTGTTGTGTTTTGGCGGGCCGTGCGGAAATGCACGGGACAAAAAAACCCGCAGCGGGCTACGGGAAGAGGCTTGGGCCTGCCGCACTGCGGGGAAACAGCAAGCTTCATATTGCGCGAGCTTCACCGGTTGAGCCAGGAGGTAATGATGCAACACGGGAGCTCGAGAGAGAAGCGCAAGTGCTTGCTTGAATCATCATAGAACAAGCATCCGCACTCAAGCCCCTTCTTTGAACGGTTCTTGCGGCACGTCAGGAAAGGCCAACGGACGGGTTTATTACTGCGGGTCCTTCATAGTAAAATAGATTTTTTCCTTCCGATTCAGGGACCTCCGGCGAGGCCCCGTCCTCTTCCCTCCTTGTCCTCCCATCAAAGCCACCAGACGGTGCTCCAGGGCGACAGCGCCTCCTCCACGTCCGCGGCGGACGAAACCGTCTGAACGAGCGGGCGTCCATGCGAATCGAGGGGAGGATTCTCAAGAAGCCTGATCGCCCACGGCTCGCCCTCCTCGACGATCGAGTGCCACAGCAGCACGGGGTGTCCAAGCTCGAGCGAGAACGCGACCTCGCGCAGGGTGCTCGAGCCCTCCTTTCCCGCCATCACCAGACTTCCGAGCCCGAGGGCCGCGATCGCGCGGTTGCGTGCGCGAAGGCTCTCCGCGCGCTCCTCGTCCGTGAACGAGAGTCCGTTCACCTGAGGAGCGAGCGAGATGAGCAGGCCGTATTCGGCGATGCGGCGCGCAAGGCGCGCGTTGGCGGGCGGCCAGGGCTGCGAGAGCGGCGTGCCCATGACAGCGATGGTGCGCCCGACCGTGCCCGACGGACTCCTCGCCTCGAGCGCGCCCTCGTGGGCGGCGGTGTCGATGCCTGCGGCAAGCCCCGAGACGACGACGGCCCCGCGTGCGGCCAGCTCGCGGGCGACGCGACGCGCATCGGCGCGGGCTGAGTCGGACGCATCCCTCGAACCCACTATCGAGACGCGCAGCTGGCGCTCGGTGAGCGACAGGTCGCCTTCGTGCACGAGCACGGCGGGATGCTCCTCAAGGGCGGCAAGCTCGGGCGGATAGGAGGGATCGGAGGCGGCGACGAGCTTCGTGCCGTCGGGGAGCGTCTCGTCGAGAAGACGCACGACCACTTCGCGACCCGCGCGTTCAAAGGGGCGCTTTTCCAGCGTGACGAGCATGTCAAAGGCGTCGGTGGGAATCTTGTGCATGGTTTCTCCTTGACGGATCGGGGAGCAGAACGCCGATGAAAGGCCTAGTTGGGGGCAGCTGGTCCGGAACACATGCCTGAAACGCCGTTTTTGCGGGGACGCGCGGCATTGGCCGGCCCTCGACTGTCCGTCTTCATTCAGTTCATCATAAGGGCCCCGTCCGATCAGTACCATTGGGTCTTTTGCCAAACGGGTTTACCCACTCGGGGAAAGCCCCATCAACACTACCACTCAGAGGGTATACCTGACCACGTTTCCCCCTATCATCAAATGCACCCGCATTCTGCGCAAGCTCCTCACGCCGACATCATTCCACCCGCCGCCCGCCCATTTAAATAAGGGATCTCACCTACCTCTATATGGGTATTTCAACCTATTGAAAGCGGCACTTTTTTCCTCTTCTTCCCTCTCTCAGTGCGCTTTATTGCAAACGTTTGCGTTACGGCAAATTTCAGGGCGTCTTAACATGGGACTCTCCTCTATATTTAGGGCTGGAAAAAAAGCCGGACCTGTTGTCCGGCACACAATTTCCCGAATGCCCGCTAGGAGAGGTCCGAAGAAGACCGGCGGGGGTTCGGAAGACTTGAGATAGGAGAACTTTCCATGAAGAAGATTCTGGTTGCCACTGCTGTCGCCGCCGCCTTCGGCGTTTCCGGCGTTCAGGCTGCCGAAGACATCACCGTCGACGTCGCCGTGATCGGCGCGGGAGGCGCAGGCCTTTCCGCCGCAGTGGAAGCCGCCAACCTCGGCGCCAAGGTCGTCGTCGTTGAAAAGATGGGCATGCCCGGCGGCAACACGATTCGCGCCGCTGGCGGTCTCAATGCTGCCGGCACGGCCCTGCAGCAGGCCAAGGGCACGAAGGACTCCGTTGAAATCGCCTACTTCGACACGATGAAGGGCGGTCACTGGAAGAACGATCCCGAACTCGTTCGCACGCTCGTCGCGGGTGCGGGTCCCTCCGTCGAATGGCTCCTCGCTCTCGGCGGCGACCTTCGTGACGTCGGCCTGCTCGCCGGCGCCTCCAAGGCCCGCGCCCATCGTCCGACCGGCGGCGCCCTCGTCGGTCCTGAAGTCGTCAAGACCCTCTACAATGCCGCCAAGGCCCGCCAGATCGACATGCGCATGAACACGCAGGCCACGAAGATCCTCATGAAGGACGGCAAGGTCACGGGCATCCAGGTCACGAACAAGAAGGACGGCACCTACACGATCCACGCCAAGGCCGTCGTTGACGCCGCCGGCGGCTTCGGTGCCAACAACGACCTCGTCTCCAAGTACGTGCCCCGCCTGAAGGGCTTCGCCACGACGAACCATCCGGGCGCCCAGGGTGAAGGCATCGTCCTTTCCGAAAAGATCGGCGCTCAGCTCGTCGACATGACGGAAATCCAGACCCACCCGACCGTCGTGCCCAAGGTCGGTGAAATGATCACCGAAGCCGTCCGCGGCAACGGCGCCGTCCTCATCAACAAGGACGGCTCCCGTTTCTACAACGAGCTCAACACCCGCGATGCGGTCTCCGCCGCCATCCTCAAGCAGAAGGACGGCGTGGCCTACCTCTTCTTCGATTCCGACATGCAGAAGTCCCTGAAGGCCACGAACAACTACATCAAGCAGTCCTACTGCCTCAAGGGCGAGACGCTTGACGAACTCGCCGGCAAGATGGGAGTGCCCGCCGACAAGCTCAAGGCCTCCCTTGAAGCCTGGAAGCAGGGCAAGGCTACGGGCAAGGACGCCTTCGGTCGCGCCGACATGCCGCGCAACCTCGATCAGGCTCCGTTCTACGCCATCATGGTCACGCCGGCCGTCCACCACACCATGGGTGGCATCAAGATCGACTCCAAGACCCAGGTCTACAACACCAAGGGCCAGGTCGTTCCGGGCCTCTTCGCTGCGGGTGAAATCACCGGCGGCGTCCACGGCGGCAACCGCCTCGGCGGTAACGCCCAGGCCGACATCGTGACCTTCGGCCGCATCGCCGGCCAGCAGGCCTACATCTACTCGAAGCAGGCCAAATAACGGACCTTCCTCCCGTCCTCCGCGACGGGAGCATCCGCTCGCACAAAGCCCCGCCGCCCGGCGGGGCTTTTTTCATCGGAGCACCTCCGCTCGCCCCCGCAAAAAAGCCTGAGCCGCCTTCAGGATCATGAAAACGACGGCGTCCGAGGCGTTGCGCCCCCTCCCCTTTCCCGCATCGCGGGCGCACCCGCCGTCGCCGCCTGTGAGCGAGGTGAAGAGACGGATCTTCCGCATTTTCCGCGCAGTCGGGAACGAATCGTTCACGTGCCTGAGAATCAGGGTGACACGAATTTCGACCTCGTTCGTTTTTGCAGATTTTTCGCCCTGAAAACGCGTTTTTTGACCGATTCAGGCCCCGTTTTGCACGTTCTCTGAATTTCGTTCCTGTGCTCGCGGGGTGTGATTTCGAGCCATTTTCCGCCCCTGGGACGCCCGCATTGGCTACAATGGTTTTCTGCAGATACAACAAATCCAAAAAAAGGACTTACGATGACCGCAAACACGCAGTCCCAGGCGATTGTCCGCGTAGTGGACGACGATCCCGACGTCAGGCGCTCCTGGCAGTTCGTAATCGAGGGCGAAGGCTGGAACGTACTCACGTACGCGAGCGCGCTCGAGTTTCTCGAGAAGGACAGTCCCTTCACGCCGGGGTGCCTGGTGCTTGACGTGCGCATGCCGGGGATGAGCGGGATCGAACTCCAGCATGAGATGAAGTTGCGCGGCGACACGCTCCCCATCATCTTCATCTCGGCCCACGGCGACATCGACATGGCCGTGAAGACGATGAAGGACGGTGCGGACGACTTCCTCTCGAAGCCCGTGACGCCCGAGAGACTTCTTGATGCGATCGAGAAGGCCGTGAAACGCGACGCGAGGATCCGCACGGAGTCCGCGGCGCTCGAGCAGGCCAGAGCGGCCTTCCGCAGGCTCTCGGCGCGCGAGCAGGAGGTGGCCATGGGCGTGGCGCGCGGGCTTCTCAACAAGCAGATCGCCTATGAGCTCAACATTTCAGAGAAGACCGTGATTGCGCACAGAAGCTCGCTCTGCAAGAAGCTCGGCGCGAGGACCGCGGCCGACATCACGCGCATGCTGATGACGATCGATCCCGACGCGATCACGGGCGCGCCCGCACCCGCCGACGGAGAGTGAGCCCGGGGATCCCCTTCCCTTTCGATTCCTTCGGCTTTGCTGAATCCGGACAAAAAGAGAGCCGCT
>ERZ780157.589-NODE-589-length-47060-cov-3.840698_pt1 | contig 47060 bp, 40 predicted proteins | sample MGYA00511169_ERZ780157 | MGnify/ENA primary metagenome ERZ780157 (study PRJEB29588, sample SAMEA1965149) | human gut metagenome | biome: human gut; feature: human-associated habitat; material: faeces | place: Denmark | collected 2008/2010 ...
GATGTTGCAAATTGATGAACCTATTTCAAAAGTCTCCTTCCAAAATTTATTTTCATTCGTTAATTTAGGTAAACTTTCTACAAGTGAATGAGATTTACAAGAACTGCTTGTAACCAGCGTGAAAATAAACAGAACAATTAAAAGTCTCTTCATAAACATAAAATTTTCCCCAAGACTATTGATAAATAAGCAATATGCCCATATTACTAAAATGGTTGCTGTTTTCGCAGCAACCATTTATAGCTTGTGACATTAAGAGGCGGAGTTTGTCCAGCTTCCCGAACTTTCGATATTTGTTCCTCCGTTGTTGTTCTGAATGTAGAGCTTAATGGTATTCCAATTTGTGTTGGTCATGCTTGAGTACTTTGTACCTTTTGAGCTGAAATAGAGGGTGCCTCCGCTAACCTGCTGATTAGCGTTAACAGGGGTTACCTTGATTTTTGTCGCCCCCGTGCTCTTGAGTCGAGATACGCTTATGGTTGTAGTAGCACCCCATGTACTGGAGGAGGATTTGGTAATGGATCCAGTAGTATAAAAACTACCAGTCAAAGAGGAGCTGTCCCAAGTAGCAGCAAAAGCCGTAGAGGTGACTGCCATTATCATGGCAAAGGCGAGGACGAAGGAAAGAATCTTCTTCATATGTTTTCTCCTTTCAAATACCGTAGTTGTTTTTTCGTAGAACATAAGATACAATTTAGTCATACCCTTGCAAATTGGCATCGCATTTCAGCGATGTGAGCCGCCCGCTCGCAATATGCAGGGGTATTTTCATATATGGACAATCATAAGCATCCCTCCCTCTCGGCTAATGAGACCGAACTATTTAGTTCTCTACATATAAGACAGTTGATAGCTACGGATTCTGACGATTTTGGGCGAAAAAAATAATTAAAAATTTTCCGTTTTCGCGTCAGATTTTGGAGGGGTTAATTGTCTTATAGGTACGGGGCAGGACAAGGCCCGATTATTTCAGATTGAGAAAGGACAAAACAAATGAAAAAGAAAACCATTATTTCGCTCTGCCTTATTGCGGTAGTCTGCTTTGCTTGTTTCGCACAGGCGCTGGCAGCAGGGAACAACGTGACACGCGGGACGGTAGCCTTTTCCAGCGGTATGCCTAAAGTTGCTGGCACAACGAATCAATATAATCCATATGCAATTGCCAGCGTAGGGCTTCCTGAACAGATATCAGTGGGATTTACATTGTATAAAGTTGTCAACGGGAAAGAAGTCTATGTTACTTCTGGCTCTGATGGTGGTTATGGTAACTATTTTGAAGCTGAAGCGGTTGTTACCCTGTCAAACGGAACTTATAAATTATATGCTTACTACACAGGTGAAACTAATTCCGATGGCAGCACAACGACATATATAATCAAATAGTTAGAGTAACATCATCGATTGAATTATTAGTGTACACCAGCTCTAAAATTGGTTATCAGCTTGTTTTGAGATGAGCTGAATATCGTGGGTGTTCAATCGCGACTAGCATGATGCTATGGATAGCACTCAAATCCTTTAGATAAAGCACTTGATAGTCAATAGGCAGAATAAAACAGAACCGACCTTTTAAAAATAAAAGGTCGGTTCTACTTGTATAAATTGTATTACTTGAATATCTGCAAAACTCTTTCTAAAGGCACAACACTGTCAGCACTAACCATAAGAATTGAATCGTTTAGTTGTGTCAACGCACAAGTACTGCCATCTATTTTATCCGTGCTATAATAAACCTCACTGCCTGTACCAGTTGTATACAGTTGATATGAGTCATTAGTTAAAGCATTAATGCCCGAAGCGATATTCCAAATCTGTGTCGTGACAATTAAGCCATCCTCATAGGCATAATATGTATATAACCACTCCTCGTTTCGCCGGTTCTTCTGGTACTTCGATGTCTCATAAGTAACGTCGGAAGCATTCAGGCGATATGGTATATGTCCGGTTGCCTTTTCAAACTCTTGTAAGCTGGCAAACGTTTGCATTTCCTGCTTTTGAGGGTGCTCTTGTTCCAGCTCGGATGCAAAGTCGTCTGCAATTTGGCTGTCATACTCACGCGATGTATTGGTTTGCGTAGGCTGCTGAATTCCCACCCTGTTATCAAATAGCCGCACTACGGAATAATACATCTGAACAGCAAAAGCTCTGCTTTCGGGTATGAAGACAAGCAGCGCAGCAAGCACAAGTATCAACGAGCTTGCTGCCGCAACCCATCTGTTGCAATGCCGTATATGGGCAAAAAATGTTTTGCGGTTGGTTTCTAAAGCATTCTGCTTTTCAGCTGAGGCTGCAATACGCCGTATTTCATCCAAGCGCTCGTCAGGCCAATCCGTCTTTGCCTTAGCACGCTGGATGATTTGCTCCAAACTTGGATACCCTTCTATTTTTAACCTTCGCTTTGCTTCGGTATGGGAGAGTATAAACTCTTCCCCCGTGGAAGCAACTTTCGTTTTTTTACCAGTCATTTTTAACCGCACCTCTTTTACGCACTAAAGTTTCATTAATACGCACAACATCATCTCTAATATCCAAGCAAAGTCATGCTTCATTTTCTTCCGCATACGGCGAAATTGTTGAGACAACGCGTTTTCACTCATATTGAGCTCCGTAGCAAGTTCCTTTACCGAGTAGCCATCCATGTAGCATCTGAGAAACGCATCGGCGATTTCGGGTGAATATGATATTAGAAGTCTGTTTAGCCACTCCTGCCGTGTGCGCATATCCTCGTGTTCCCGCTCTGTATCGTCATATAGCTTTGGCTCTGTTCCCGACAGCATGTCCGGGTCATGCGGAATCATTCGGCTGTTCCTCTTTTTAATGTTGTATGCCTTATTGCGCAGCGTGGTTTTGAAGTAAGGAATCGGCTCTATGGCGTCTTGCATCTTTGGATTTTCATAGATTTCAATCAGCAAATCACTTAGCAAGTCTAAAGCGTCATTCCTATTCCCCATCAGCATATAGGAGTAGATCGAAAGTTCCTTTCGGTTTTCTTCATTCCAAAATACGCTTATCAATTCATGCACATTCATAACGAACTATCAGGTACCCGCTTTCTGCTAACACTTTATGATTATCATATCATGCCGGCATACAATCTACAACTTGTGCAATGCACGTCTGCTCCGATGCCGCTATATAGGCCATATATACCCATCCTTTCAACTATAAAGATAGACAATTTTGTATGAGTAAATATGACGGGCAAATTCAAAATTTTTCCTGCTCCTTTATAATGCCCTCAAGTTCTTTGAGTTGCGCTTCGGTAAAAGCGTATTTTTGCTGTGCCCTGCATAGAATCTCTCGGACCGAGATGGGCGACCGCGGATAGACTTTCTCAGCCTCATGTACTGATATTAGAAAGGCTTTATTGTTCTGGGGCACGTCTGTAGATTTACTGAAATCAGTTGGTGTTCTCATGGAATAAACCTCCTTTTCATTATGTAGCATATTCTCCTATGAATAGCTTAATGCACCACGAATGGTTAGCTATAAGAGATATTTTAAGATACTCTGGGCTAATTTTCAACCCAATATGGGTACGCTAAGCTAATAAATATAGGAGCAGGAATATGAAGTGTGAACAGGAACTGGCGCTGCTGCGGGAAGCCATCCGCAACGAGCGCAAGGACAAGAGAATTACTCAGGAAGAGCTGGCAGAAATGCTGGAGGTATCTCCAACTCATATAAAGCATATAGAAAGCGGCCATCGTAAGCCATCGATTGAAATACTGTTCGAGATTGCCAAAATCTTAAACATATCCTTGGATAGCGTTGTTTTCAGCAAGAACGAAAGCGCACATACGGATACTCGCGAAAAGATAGACCGTTTGCTGGATATATCCGATGAAGCATCCCTGCGTTTCTTCTTGAGCGTACTGGAAGCGCTGCGCGAAAAGGAACAGGCCGGCATCAAATAATTGTCATCTTACCATGTACATTGCAAAGGAGTCGCAAATCAGCGCTCCTTTTTTGTATTGTGCGTATTTCTTCTTCAGTGGGAGCGTGGCAATCCGTGACGAGCGAGAGTTGCATATAACCTTCATACGCCGAGAGGATTGCTTCACGCAATGCCTCTGGAGTATCGCAATGCGTTACGTTGAACCATTCGTGTTCTTCCTCGTCCCATTCCATAGCCACGTACCCATGGCGAGTTAGCAGCACTTCGCAGATTCCGGCCTGAATGATCGGCGCAAAGCAATCCAGTACGTTTTCGAAAGACAGCATTGTAATCTTCCTTTCCAAATGCCTTATGTGCAACACTGTAACCATTTCCTGGCGAAGTTGCAAAGGTGCAAACTTGAGATTATTCGCTTTTCACCCAACAAGCCGCGCAGTAACCATATACTTGCCCGGCGCATGTCCCGAGTATCTGAACGGATAGCAGGTCACAAGCACAAGCGTACTTCCGTCCAGCGTTGGGAGCCGCCAGTCCGATGTGCTTTCGTAGATGGCAACATCTGAAACGGTATAGGTGTAGGCTATGCCGTCTTTTGTTGCTGTAATGGTGTCGCCCACGGTGACCTTTTCGATTACCTTCAAATGATTCCGGTTGCGATGGCCGTAGACAACGCACATACCATTCTCGCCGGGCAATACGGAGGTCGTAAGCCAGCCGGGAGTTTTCTTGAGCGTTGATTCTTCCACGCCGTATGCCACGGATATGGTATCGTTCAGAATACTGAGCGTGAAGAAAGCATTGCCGTCTTGTGCAGGAGCGGGAGTCGCTGCAGGTGGGTAAATCGGCTGCAATGTTGCTTCCGGCGTTGGTGATGGCAGCGCAGCAGCAGGAGAGGGCAGGGAAGTTGATGAAAGCACATTGGTGGCTTTCGGCGTGGGTATGGGCTTGATTTCAACAAAAGCATCGCCGTTCCCATGCTGCACAGATAAGGCAATGCCTATTATGGCAGCTAAAATAGAAAGAGCGACAATGAATGCCGCCCTCTTGGTAGTTTGATTTTTCATTATGGTTCCTTTCTTTCAGCTTGTTGGCCTGCCGAAGCAGACCCATTCCCATTCGGAGCCGCTTCTTCCCCAATGCTTGCGTATCTGTACGGAGTTGTTGCCGCCGGTGCTGTCAATCAGAAACTCGCCGTTGATGTATATTGCAACATGGTGTATCTGCATCCAGCGTTTACATTTGCCCGTTCCGCAACGCCGGGCGTCCGTGCAATAACCTTCGCCGCGGGAAGCGTCCTTACGGGCAAAAAAGATGAGGTCGCCTGATTGAAGCTTGGAAGCGTCAGTAAACAGCACATTCATGTCGCGGCACTTTTGGGCCATGCCTGTGGACGTCAACCCGTTCATGGAGGATAAGCCGCAGTCACGGTATGCAGCCCGCACTAAGCTGGAACAATCCATGCTGGAATAACTGCGGCCTATGTATTTCTTAGCAGCCGCAACGATTTGCGCGCCAAGCTCATTAGGAGGCAAGTCGGGATTGATATTTAAGCCAAAGCCATACTCGCCTCCGTCACCCACGGTATCGCCAAGCAGCTCCGCAAAAAGCGGGTAATAATCAGGGCGCATCAGCTCGACAAGCATTTCGTCTTGATCTTGGTTGAAATGATATAGCTCCGCGCCGTCGCGGTAGTCCATGCTTGCTAATGCGATGCACGCATCGCATCCACATTACCTGCCGATAAATAAAGCACCTATCTTTCGCGGCGCTCCTTCGACTTTCTTACCCTGATGTTCGGCGGTATACCCTTGGTTAACATGAGAAGTTCGTTGTAGTCTTTGCCCGATTGCGGAGGCAATAATTCCGCCGTGTATTTATCCGGCAGCGCAGCGCATATTGCCAATGCGGCGCTGCGCCCTGCTGCGTCGTTGTCCAGGCACAAAGCTATGTGGCGGATGCCTTCGTTTATGGAAAGGTATTCCTGCAAAGCCGCCGGCAATTCGGTGCGCCTGCCTTCGCCGGGTCGGTATACGCCGGAAAGGGAAAGATAGTTATCGGGCTTCAGTTCATCCGTTTTCATGCGCTGCAATTCAATAAAGGAAAGGCAGTCTATTGCGCTTTCAAACACATACAGCGTTTCGCCGCTGCCTGAAAGACAGAATGAATACCGTTTGTCGCTGCCAGACACCTCGCCCAGAAATGTTGAATATTGGGAACTGCTTCTGAGCATGGCATATCGAGGAACCTTTTTGCGGTCGAAACCCACGAATACGCAGTTATGCCGCATATCCTCATATACTAACCCTGCATCGATGCACATGCGAAGCAAGTCCATCGAAAGCCCGCGGCCGGTAAGGTACGTGCGAACCCTGTCATTGTTTTCATATGGTGCGGGCAGGGTAAAGACTGACCTTTGTCGCTTGGCAGGAGTGGGCCCTGCGGGTTCCGCAAGCGGGCTATATCTCAATATCTTCGAAACGGCGCTGACGAAGTCCATGCCCTGCACCTTTATAAGGTAATCCAATGCGCTTACGCCGCCTATCCCTGTTGACCACTGATACCATTTGCCGTTTGAGATTTTAAGGCTGTCGTGGCTGCGGAGGGTATACACATGGGATGAAAACCGCACCAGCTCTTCCGGCTCATGCTGCTGCAAATAAGAAAGGAGATCGAGCTGCCTGGCCTGCTCAATCTCCTGCGGGGTTACGTATGATTTTGTAAGACTCAAATAGGTTTTACACCTCACTTTCTTAGGTATTTAGATACAAAAAAAGACGTCGATTTATCACCGGCGTCTTGCATAAAGTACAGCTTATCTTTTTGTGAATTCATATAGCTCGGGAATTCTATCCTGTACGACGTTCCAAACAGCAACTATGTCCAGAGTTTGATATTTATGGGCTGCTAAATCTCGCATACCTGCTATTCTCTTCCAAGGTATTTCGGGATGCTCGTTCCGATACTCGATAGGGAGCGCCTTGACGAGTTCACCGATATTAATTAAGGACATCCCTACTGCATTGCGAACAAGCTTATTGCTCAGAAAATCTTCTAATTCCATATCTCGAACAAAATCAAAGATGTCTTCGCAGCATTCGCGGATGTGGTCCAATATCACATTAACTCTAACCATATATTACCCTCTCATCTGTATAGACTGAATCCGCAAATGCTCCGCTTTTCAATGATTCATATGTGATTACGTCAAACGGGACTTGCAATGCTTCCTCAAGATCCTGCTTAAGGCCGACTATATCCAACAGGTCATACTTTTTTCCAAAGGAGACTACAAGGTCAACATCGCTGTCTGGCGTGTTTTGACCACGGGCAACAGAACCGAACAGCGCAGCTTTCTTTATACCATACGACTTGAATAACGGTATCATCTCCCGTATCATTGCATCCGGCATGATTGATGCCTCCTTTCTAAATGTATTCCTTTTATATTATACCCGCGTTTTATCGGATACGCAACTTACAGCTTAACTTCATAAACCTTCATCTTTCTTTGCAGGAAGTCTTAATGGGTTCAGTCTCGGCATGCTCAGGCTCTGCATCAAGCGTAGCGTTTTCCCGTTTATCCATATTGAGCAGCGCATCGAGTTCCGCAAGGCGGGCTGTCTTTTCAGAAAGCTCATGTTCCTGCTCAAAAGGCTTTTCAACTTCCGCTTTAGCGTTATCCATTTGCTCTTTCAGCGTAGCCAAAGCTTTTTCACAGGCGGAAAGGCGGGAGGGGAGCGATTCAAGCACATTTTCCATGCGCTGAATGTTGCCGTGAATATCGCTGCCGAGTTCCACGATGTGGGATAGTTCTCCGCGCAACGTCATACGGAACACCTTCGCAACAATGTCGTAGGACAGAAGCAGCGTAAACCCGCGATAGCTTCCTACCTCCTTTGGCTCAGGCGAAGTCATTGCCTTGCAGGCTTCAAGTATTGCTGTGCCGGCTTCCTTTTTCTCTTCATAGTGAGTACCGTACAGAAGCATGCCGGGGAAATCCTCGCTCTTGTGCCGCTCATACAGGGCAATATCCGCCTCATATCCATTGATTCGTTCCTGCGTCAGGCGAATTTCCTTGGGATAGTGCTTGAGTAAGCTGTCCTCAAGCATATACTTCTGCGAAAGGTAGTTGGCTTTCACAAGCTTCAGCCGTGATACTTCAATCTCCAAGTCCATCTTTTCCCTGATATACGGATTGCCCGTTGCCAATGCCTTGATTTCGGCATATGAAAGGGCGGTTTCGTCAACGTCCTCGCAGGAACGGACGGGGCTTTTGCTCGTCATTATCTGCGATATAAACTTTTGCTTGCTTTCAATCGTCTGCCACATATAGCTGTCGAAGGTGTTTTCCGTAACATACCTGAATATATCAACCTTGCTGTTCTCGTTGCCCTGACGGAGAATCCTGCCTTCGCGCTGCTCAATGTCCGAAGGTCGCCATGGTATGTCAAGATGGTGCTCGGCAATCAGCCGCTTTTGTACGTTTGTGCCTGCTCCCATCTTTGCGGTGGAACCAAGCAGGATACGCACATTGCCGGAGCGAACGTTCGTGAACAGGGCAGCTTTCTGTGCCTCGGTCTTTGCATCGTGAATAAAGGCAATCTCGGTTTCCGGAACGCCCATGCGGACAAGCTTTGCTTTCAGGTCATCGTACACATTGAACTTACCGTCACCATGCGGGGTAGACAGGTCGCAGAATACAAGCTGCGTAGATTTCTGCTCACTGCTGCTTTCCCATATCCTGTGAATGTTATCGAGACACAGATTGACCTTGCTTTCAGGGTCGTCGGGCAACAGGTCATCGGTTAAGCGCTGGTCGAGGGCGAGCTTTCTACCGTCATTGGTGATTTTCAGCATGTTATCTACTGTTGCATCCACCATGCCGTTTCTGACCTTTTCGGCACGTTCCGAGAAAGAAGCGACCATGTCCTTTTGAAATTTCGAGGGCTTGATAACCTCGTTGTGGTACTCCGCTTCGGGAACAGGGAGTTTCAGCATATCGGCAGTTTGTACATCAGCTACTTGCTTGAACATTGAGATCAGTTCGGGAAGGTTATAAAAACGGGCGAACCGTGTCTTTGCGCGATAGCCCGTTCCCTCCGGTGCAAGCTCCATTGCCGTAATGGTTTCACCGAATGTGGAAGCCCATGCGTCAAAGTGCTGCAAACCATGGGAGCACAGCGCGTCATATTGAAGATACCGCTGCATGGTATACATTTCGGTCATGGAGTTTGATATCGGCGTACCCGTTGCAAACACAATGCCGCGGTTTCCCGTAAGCTCGTCCATATACCGGCATTTCATAAAGAGGTCGGAGGATTTCAGCGCCTCAGTCTGCGAAAGACCGGCTACATTACGCATCTTTGTATAAAGAAACAGGTTTTTGAAGCTGTGCGCTTCGTCTACAAACAGTCTGTCAACGCCCAATTCCTCAAACGTAACGACATCATCCTTGCGGGTTTGGTCGTTTAGCTTATCAAGCTTCAGCTTTATGGAACGCCTGCTCTTTTCCATCTGCTTTATGGTGAAGCGCTCTGCGTTTTCCCGCTTTGCTTCCGAAATGCCGTCTATTATTTCATCAAGCTGCGTCTGTAATATCGCCCGCTGCCGCTCCAAACTCATGGGAATCTTTTCGAACTGAGAGTGCCCTATGATGACGACATCGTAATCGCCTGTGGCAATACGGGAACAGAACTTTTTGCGGTTTCTCGTTTCAAAATCCTTCTTGGTTGCAACAAGTATATTTGCGGATGGATACAGCTGCAAAAACTCCGCCGCCCATTGTTCGGTAAGGTGATTGGGGACTACAAACAGGCTCTTTTGGCAGAGCCCCAGCCGCTTGCTTTCCATAGCGGAAGCGGCCATTGTGAAGGTTTTCCCTGCTCCCACAACGTGCGCAAGCAGCGTGTTTCCGCCATAGATAACGCGCGCGACGGCGTTTACCTGATGCGGCCTCAGAGTGATTTCGGGATTCATGCCGACGAATCTGATATGACTTCCGTCGTATTCGCGGGGACGTATGCTATTGAACTTGGTGTTGTAGAGCGTGGTCAGTCTGTCACGACGGTCAGGATCTTTCCATATCCAGTCGCGGAACGCGTCATTTATGAGCTGCTGCTTTTGCTGCGCAAGTACGGTTTCATTTCTGTTCAGTACGCGCTTCTCGCCGCTGCTTTCATCATACACAGTGTCGAATATGCGGACGTCCTTCAGATTCAGCGTTTCCTCAATTATCTTGTATGCATTGATGCGCTTTGTGCCATAGGTAACGTTTGCTGTAACGTTGCCGTAGTCGCCGGTTTTGCTTGAAATTCTCCATTGAGCGGTAAGCTGGGAATAATGCACCTTTATTTTGCTGCTTGCGTAATAGGCCGGCTTTAGCAGCTCAATTACAAAACGCTGAATATCCTCCGGCGGAATCCATGTTGCACCAAGCCGAACATCGATTTCGGAAGCGGTCAGGTCATTTGGCTGTACCTTCTCCAAGGCTTCCATGTTAGCTGCGTATTTGGGGTTGTCTATCTCCTTTAACAATCGAAGCTTCCACCTGACATCGCCGGAAAGATATTCGTCCGCAGTTTCATATTGCTCGGAAGATGGGTTGAAGAATATTATGCCCGCCAAGTCCTCTGTAAGCTGTTCTTCGGTTTTGCCCGTAAGCTTTCCCATATACTGCAAATCCACCTTTGCTTTTTCGGAAAGTGACACGGCGAGTGCGTCAGCTGCGGTGTCGCAGGAGGCTACGGGTTCCTGCTGCCGTATGGTGCGCTTTGAGAACATATCCGCCTTGCGCACCAATGCGCCGTTTTCATCAAGAACCTCAAGGGAGCAGAGCAGGCAATAAGAACTGTCATCAGAGAACGCAGTATTGTTGGCGCGGCTGTTCAGCAGGCCGTATTGCGATGTAAACTCATCGTAAAGCCGGTTTAAGGTCTGCTGTTCCTGCCTGATTAAATCATCCGAATAGCCTTCCAGCTGATATTCAATCAGCTTTCGTGTACAATCGCGGATTTTGACCATACCCTTAATGCGGCTCTCTGCGGTAACGGACAGCTCAACCTTATGCATTACGGAGTTTTCGCGGTAATAGATGTCCCCGTCAACCACGGCAAAGCTGAAATTGCGCACATTCGGGTCGGCAGGGATACTTTCGCCTACACCTTCTTCGGCTTCCTCAAGCTGTTCAGGCTCGGTGATTTCGGCATGGATATTGGCTATCGCGTCGGATAGCTGCTTCGGCAATTCAGCGCCCGCAATGGGCTTTACCGTAACGGCCTGCTTGCCGTACTGTGTGCTTTCTTCGCTGAGTTCGCCCAGTATCATGCCGGGGTTATCCACGAAGTATTGGTTTATGGTAAATCCGCCGTCAGTTTTGCCGAGGTGTATCCAGTCGGGTTCAATCTCTATGGGGCGGTCGTGCTTTTGCAGGAACAGTATGTCTGCAACAACGCCCGTGCCCGCATTGGCAAGGAAGGCATTATTTGGCAGGCGAATTGCGCCGAGAAGGTCTGCGCGCTGTGCAATATACTTGCGGACCGATGGGTTCTTTTTATCCATTGTGCCGGAGGAGGTTACAAATGCAATTATGCCACCGGGACGGACTTTATCCAAAGTCTTGGCGAAAAAATAATCATGTATGAGGAAGCGGTTCTTATCGTATCGCTTATCCGCAACGCCGTAATCGCCGAAGGGAACATTGCCAATAGCAACATCGAAGAAACTGTCGGGAAGCGAGGTTGCTTCATATCCCTGTATGGCGATGTTGGCGTTTTGATAGAGTTGCTTTGCAATGCGCCCTGTGATGCTGTCGAGTTCCACGCCGTAGAGCCTGCTGCCCGCCATGCTTTCGGGAAGCAGGCCGAAGAAGTTGCCTATGCCGCAGGAGGGTTCAAGAATATTGCCCGTGCGGAAGCCCATATTTTCAATCGCTTTGTATATTGCTTTAATGACCGCGGGGCTTGTGTAGTGAGCGTTAAGCACGGAAGCCCGTGCGGATTCGTATTCTTCTTCGGTAAGTAAATCCTTTAGTTCGGCATATTCGGAATGCCAGTTCTCTTTGGTTTCATCGAAAGCATCCGCGCATCCGCCCCAGCCTACATATCTGGATAAAACTTCCTGCTCATCCGCTGTTGCAAGCCGCTGTTCGGACTCGATGGCTTTCAGCGTTTGAATGGCGTTTATATTCATTTGGAACTTTGCTTTCGGGCCGCCGTGGCCGAGGGCGTCGTCCGTAATGCGGAAATTGATTTTCTCAGCGGGTTTTACGGGTGCATGCTCCTCAGCACGAATCGTTTGGATAACCACATCATATGGCAGATGGTTTTCCTCTGCGGGAATGACTTCAACTGTTTCGGTTGCCGGCCCGGGCTGTGGCTCTGCTTCCTGTGCTTCTGCAATCAGGCGGTCGTTTACGGGACTTTCCCTAAGTCTTTGCTCAAATACATCGCGGGGCATGTCCTCTGAGAGCAAGGGAAATTTCGGGTCGGATAAGCTGACGGTGGTTTCATCGTAGCCGAGGATGGTATATGTGGTCATGCCAAGCTGCACGGTATCTCCGAGCGAGAAGGCATATTCGGCGTTCTTGCGCGTTTCCTCCATGGCGGCTGCGGCGGCCCTTAACGCTTCCCGCGCCGCCGATTCCTCGGCAATACGCTCCTGCCGTTCAGCAAGCTCCTGTTCGTATGTTGGTAAATATGCCTTTTCTTCTTCGGTCAGGTATCGGTCAAGGGCAATCAGTTCGCGGAGCCTTTGCGCTACGGCCCTCCAAGTTACGGTATGCTTTTCTTCGTAGTTATGATTAGAGAAGTGAAGGCCCTTGCCGTCGTGGTCAACAAATCCACTTTCCCCATTCAGGGAGGTGTGTGAGTGTCCGCCGATGCCGTACTCCTTTTTCAGAAAAGCAACCGCCGCTTCGTTGGACGGCATGCCTTCAAAGAATTTATATATGCGGAACTTGCCTTGGGAAAAGCCGCTGCCGTAACGGCAAAGCTCGTGGTCTATATCGGCCTGAAATACAGAAAAAGCGGATAGCTTTTGTGCTTCCGCTTCTTCGATGCGCTGTAACTGTTCCTCTAAGGTTGGGAACAGACTATATTCGGTTATGCGTAAATCAGGTCGTTCAGTACCGTTTCCTCGGCTCTCTGTCGAATGCTGTTCATTCGTTGAATCCAGAGCATCTGATTCTCGGCTTTCATCTTCTCGGTCACGTTCTCGGTCTGCGCCATCTGTGCCATCGTCTGTTCGACCTGTTCCCGCGCCATCCTGTCGATCTCCAACAGATGCTCCGTCAGGCCGTTCGTCAGAATCAGTGTGTTGTAAAACCCGCTCCGATTCTCTTTCAGGAACTTCTTCCGCAGTCTCCCGAATTTGCCTATGCTCCCTTGGCTCTGACTGTCCATTGCTATGTTGGGAATCAGGTAATCCCCGCTTCTGCTGTAACTGATTTCCATCGTCGTCGCTCCTTTCTGCTTCGTCAGCTTCATTTTGCAATGTATTGGACGGTTTTGCAAGTGTGCCACGCTGCTGCCTGCTTATACTCCTTACGCTGCGTTCGATTTGGCGCAGGACAAGCTCGGATATATCGCTTACCGCTGTGCCGAGTTGGTTGATTGCGCCGGTGGAGTTGAACTGCAAAATGCCGGCGTAATCATCTTCTGACAGAACGGAGCTTGGCTCAATGCCCAAACGCACCAGCGCAATGTGCGATACGCCTGTTACAAGCTGAAGTATAAAGGCGGCTGTTCGCTCCTCGCTGTCCATATCTGCAAAAGCTCCGTCTGTTGCCGCTTCAAGAAAATCATTGCAATAGTCGGTATAGTTATCCGATACGGCATTGATGACCATGCCGAGTATGGTATCCGAAAGGCTTTCGCTTCCGGAGCCTGTTTCGCCGAAAGCGTTTTGCAGCTCTTTGATTACCTGAACTTCATATTCCGGTTTGATATGCCAAAGCCGGAACGGAGCGTTATGGCGCGCATTGGTGTCGGACACGTCGAACAAATACTTCAGCCGCGGTTTGTCGCCGCTGTCGTCAATAACGGCAATACCCTTGGCGTCTTTATTGACCCAGCGCCCGAACCTGCTGTTCCAAAGCTGCATTGGCGCGCATGCAGTAGCATCAGGACGCTGGGCATGGATGAGCACTTGCTCATGGAACGGATATTTGTAGAGCCACGCGGCGGAGTTGAGAAAGCTTTTCCAGTTGTCAACGGATTGGGTAAGCTGCTGTGTGGTTTGCGCCGCAAGCTCAGACATGATATGAAGTTTTGTCGCCATTTTGACCTCCTTTCCTTGTGCTTTTGTACAATAAAACAGCGCATGATTTCTCATGCGCTTAGGTGGTTTATTATTATGAAGTATGACGGTAGAAACGGTTGATGCTATTCGTTTGGCGTTGTAATGCGCTGTATGATGAAAAATGAGGAAACATTTTCATTTCCAAGTGAAAAACAGGCAGTATATGCAGTGTATCGTGCAAGTACTATCTGTTTAATCGTATATAGTTTTTAAAGCATCTGAATATTAACATGCGGAATACTATATAAGTGTATCAGTTGGAAATTCATAGCTTCTCATCATAACCAATGTGGAATTATACATTGTTTGCATTAAAGATCGTCTATCATCGCAAAGCAAATGCATGCTGCCATCTTTCTCCTTAATTGATATGCATTCCATTAAACGCGACAGTTTAGCGTTAGCAATATCATCATCCGAGAGCGTACGATCGTCCTCGGACTCATTTATTTTAGAAAGTTCAGAATTAAAAATATCAATAGGAACTTGCTTTGTCATGCAACGGTTGTTTAGAATCGTGATGCGTTTATCAAGTAACTCATCTTTTGTATAGACATCAGATTCTTTCAAAATGGAGCGAGCTTTCATTGTTTCCGATTCAATAAATCGAACTTCGCTATTTTCTACAAATACTGGTTCGTTATGTAAAAGCAAGTTTTTACAGAAAACCTTAATATAGTGCGGGACGAGATCACACAGCGGATTTTTAAGTATCTGGTCAAGCGCCGACCAGAACATATTGTCTGTAAAATTTAAGTATTCTGCACTTCCGTTTTTTATCCACTCTTCCAGCTTTGCTCCAGAGGGAAAGACTGCGTGATGCTTTTGCATCCAGTCAATGACACATTCCGCCATCCATTCTGAAATGGTTATATGTTTGTTAAACACAACCTGGGAATACGAAAAGAACTTATTGATAAGGTATTGATCAGCAGCAGCTATTCCTTTCGGAGTAATACACAAAATTCGTTTCCCATCTTGCTCCCCGTAAGTTAAGCAGTGGATTAGCTGATCGATTTCAAAACTTCCAAAACTCGTTCCAGAAAACATCGCATCGCGCATCAAATAGTCAATTCCGTCTGCATCCAATTCTGAATGAATAATTTGCACCAGTAAGGGGTCGGTTTCAGCACGCTCCACATTGCCAATGATTATATCAGCAATCACATCCGGAGCATAGTCATATCCACACTCATCGATGATAATTTTTCGTATTTCTTCGTTTGAACGAACAGTTAGTGCTCCAATAGCCTCGTGGTGACGCCCTGTAGATTTTGACATCAGTGTTGTTTTTGGTTCGATTGCGAAACTGTTAATCTTTTCTCGAACATTTTTGTTGAGGTAGCAACAAAATTCGCTATCTGGCAATTCCTCTAATGTCATAGGGCTCCGATATGGTGCCTCACAGACATGGGATAGGGGATAATGTCCAATATCATGCAATAGCCCTGCCAAACGAAGAATCTTTCGCTCTTCATCGGGCAACTCTAGACTAACTGCCATTTTATCAGCAATGTGCATTACACCCAAGGAATGAATAAAGCGCGTGTGCTCAGAACCAGGGAAAACCCAATTTACTACGCTAAGCTGTTTTATGCTCTGCAATCGTTTAAATAATTGTGTGTCAATTATTTTTTTCTCAGCAGCGGTATACGGAATGAAACCATGCACATTGTCCAGAATTTGGCCTACAAATTTAATCTTTTCATCCATAACATTAAGAAAACAGGCCATCTATCAATTGGCACGCAATCATATTTGTGTTATGGTCATCTAGGTGAGGCTTCCTCTTTTCTAGTTCACAAACAACATCTTCATCTGATGCATTAAAGCTAAGAATGTTTTTGCTCAAATAGCGCAAGGATGCCAAGCATTCAGCCCAGTTACTGACGGAATACTCCCCACGTTTGTCCGAGATGATCAGTTTATGGAGTTGCTCGATACTATCAGCATACTCTTTAATTATGGTAGGTTTTGCATAGCTTCTACCATCTTCATAGTGCATATCATCCAGCAAACTCTGAGAATATGGCCCATGTAGATACCATCTAAAACCATAGTCTCCCACGGGAACTCCCATTTCCTGCAGCAAATAAATCGCTTTTTGCATTTCCATCCGTTGATTGAAATTAGAGTAGCTAAATTTTTCTCCATAGATTTCATCAAAAATGGGGAGCAGATACTTGTTTGCCATAAAGTCCCTCCCAGAAAACAAATAATCTCAAAAAGAGTTCTACTATTATACACCAGCCAGATTATAAAAGCAAGATTTCCTATTGACAAATCGGCAAAATTATGATACGGAAACTATGCGTGGTTCCGTTCTGATGTTGTGCACTAGAATAGTGTTGCCAATTAGCGGTTTTTCCAAGCAGTCTCGATAACTACATAAACGATGAACTTAGCATTAAGTGGTTTGATGTATCGCTACCAAATTATAAGTGGTTGTTTTTCTCCATAAGGAGACGACTGCGGGGCAAGAGAATGTCGGAACGCCTCATTACGGAGTTACACGGTAGTAGGCCGCTAAAAAGAAGGGCATGTGAATATGTGCATAGCTTTGCTACTCTTATGCGGAGGTGCACAGACGCACATAAACTGAACATATATAAAGAGTTTGTAGAGCGCAAGTTACAGTATGCTTTTTGTAAGCATTTTAATTGCGACCGATGATGATTTTTGCCCACTGGCACATTCCCGTACCAGAGTAAGCTCCTTATTATTAAGCCGCATACCCTCGATAGTCATTGTTCCTGCAATTTGTTTCGTGATTTTCTCGCTCTTAACCATCGTTTCGCACCTTGCATTTCTAATATTATATCATATTCACCAACAGAGTAAACCGATTTTCATGGACAGGAGGGCGTTTTCCGCCCTCCTGCGTGTTTTTGCTAGTTCTTATTTATTCTTTCTCCGCACATACAAAACTACTGCGCCGCCAAGCAGCACCGCCGCCCCCAATATCATGGCGGGGATTTCCCACCAATCATTGTCCAGGCCCAGCTTTACGCTTTTGCTGTTGGGGATTTTGACTTCAAGGGGCTTGAGAGCTGAAGTGTCCTTCGTAATTTCAGCTTTGCGCGCAGTAACGGGGAAGTATCCTGCCGGAACAACAGATTCTTCTATCCATACGGCACCGAGCGGCATGCCAAGGATTATAACCTCGCCGTTGTTATCGACCATAAGGACTGTGTCCTTGCCGTCCTTATCGAAGATGTACTTGCCGTCCGCCTGCTTTGTGAATGTAAGCGTTGAAAAGCCGAGGCTGTCTTTGACCTTAATGCTGAATCCTGCGCCGATAAGCGGCTTATTCGTATCCGCGTCAAGCTTTATAAGCTTTATGCCGGTGGGGCAGTTGTTTATGGTTAGATTAAGGGGCTTACTCATGCCGTGTGCAGAGGTCAATTCAAAAGAAATGCTGTCCTCTGCAATATAGCCTGCGGGTACGCTTTCCACAAGCGAATATTTGCCTGCCTTCAGATAGCGGAATTCGGCACAGCCGTTATTATCTACGCTAAAGGTTTCTTCGCCGTCCTCCGTCGCAACGCGATAGCCCTTATCGGTCAGTTTTGTCTTTACAATGTTGCCATCGCTGTCCTTCATGGTGAATGAAATACCCGCCATGGGCTTGCCGGTGTAGGCATCAACCTTCTTGATGGTCAGCACGATGGGCTCATCGGCAAAGGCGGTGGTTCCCGTCACCTTGCCGTAGGCATCGATTTCAAAAGAGAATGTATTAGCATTCAGGGCGTAGCCGTCCGGTGATATGGTTTCCTTGAATGTATATGTTCCAGCAGGAAGTTCCCTGATTGTTATTTCGCCGTCCTTATCGGTAACGCCTTTGTAAAACAGCTTTCCGTCTTTACCGTAAACCTCAACAGTCGCACCGGGTACGGGCTTTTCGGTTGTTAAGTCAGTCTTTGTAAGCGTTACTTCGTTGGGCTTGTTCGTAAGTTCAAATACTGCGGTTTCTTTATCCTCTGAAGTAATGGTAACGGTTTTAATTTCATCCGAAAGTATGAATCCCGGGGGAGGAGTAATCTCCTTTATTTTGTACTCTCCCGTTGGCAGGTCTTTGGTTTCGGCGTATCCCTTGGTATCGGTGGTAATGGTGTCAACCAGCTTGCCGGAAGCGTCGCACACTTCAAATACCGCGTCCGCAAGACCTCTTTCGTTATCTTCGGCGTCCAGCTTATTTACACCGATTCTTCCCTTGAACATTTCGTTGAGGATTGGTTCGTTTACATATTGGGTATTAAGCTCACTGTCAATAATCAGCAGCAGCTTGTCCGTAAGCATCTTTATATCGCTGTCCGGCGCTGCCAATTCCTTCAGGTAATACTTGCCGTAGGGAAGCTTTACCGTGCTTTGGGCTATGCCCTGTTCATCCGTAGTCAGTACCTCAAGCAGAACATCTGCCGGTATATCTTCGGTATCTTCGGCAGTGTATAGGCCGAACACATAGCCGCTGCCTAATACTTTTTCAAAGCTGATTTTATCGGCATTGAACTTTTCTGTATACTTCAGCAGCTTTACGCCGCCCGTGCGCAGCTTATTTTCGGCTTTTATTGTCCCTATGACGATGGCTGTATTCTGGTCCTTGAAGGCCAGCGTTACTTCGTGAACGGTATCGTCTATCACGTATCCGTCAGGAGCGCTCTTTTCCTGCACTGTATAGCTGCCAAGGGGCAGCGCCTCGGTTTCCGCAATGCCGTTCTTGTCCGTGGTTATGGTAGCAACTATATTGCCGGCGCTGTCCTTCACTTCGTATACAACGCCCGCAAGTCCCTTGTTTTTGTATATGGGCGTTGCGGCGCTGCCGTATTCAGTTTCAACGGCTTCTCCGGCGGTCAGCACGTCGCCCGTTTTCTCGATGCGGATTTTGCCTATGGCCTCGGAATTGCTGAACGATACTTCCGCAGTCCCGCCATCGGTTATCTCAAGGCTTTTTATCTCCGCGCTCAGAACATAGGGCTTTATTGTGGAAAGCTCTTTTATGTACACGGTACCTACCGGAAGATCTCCTGATATAGCTGTTCCGTCGCTGTTGGTAGTAAGCTCCGCAAGCTTGTTCTTGCAGTCGGCATCGCTGTATATGCCGAACACCACACCCGCAAGCGGCATATTGTCCTTGCCGGTTTTCACAAGCTGTATTTTGCCGTATTTCGGGGCTTCGGGTGCGCCAACGGAAAGCTGTGCCGTTGCAACGACCTGTGCGGTGGTGGCGCAGAGGAATACCTTTTGCAGGCTGCCGTTTGCAGGAACGTAAGCTGTAATGTTATCTATGCTGCGGGTATCCATACCCTCGGCAGATATGTTGAAACTCTGCCCTGCCGCCGATGCTGGGAGCGTAATGGTGAGCGTTTCGCTTCTGCCGCCGGTATAGCCCGAAACTCTGCTGCCTGACGGCAAACGGGAAGTATCGAGGGTGTAGCCGCTGTTGATGTTTGTAAGGAGCACCGAAGTTTGTCCGACGTAACCGTTTCCGCTTGCGGTAAGCTGCACGGTGGAAGGGGAGAAGTCTACGCCGTGGGGCAAGTCCTGCCTTGCGCGGGCCTTTGCAAGCAGCTCATCGGCATATTCAAGCACATGTTCATATCCGCTTTTTGCCCTTATTGCGTTTGAATTGGAACGGCGATTGGTGAAGTCATACGAGTAGCCTTCGCCCTGTTCCGAAAGCCAGAAGCGTAGGGCGTTTGCTGTTGCCTGCCGTGCTTCGTCATCCGTGAAGCCGGAGGGTTTATTGTTGGGATAGCCATACATGAGTATGGAGTTTATGCCGGCAAGCGTACTTCCCGAAAAGACGGAAGAAGGGGAAGTTTCGGTATATGTCTGGCCATGCGGGTTACCCGCGGAATGCTCAACGCAGTAAACAACTTCACCTGTCTGCTCAATCCAATGGCGGGGCGTATTCAGGTCGTGCCATGAACCGTTTGAGTAATACTCAAGATAGTCAAAGGCGCTGTTTGTCTGGCTCTCGATGGTGACCGTGCTTCCCGCGGCAAATGCGGGGGCTGATTGGAATATGCCTATCAGGGTCAATAGGCATATTGCCAACGTGATGGTTCGTTTGGTTTTCATTTTTACCTCCGGAAATGTTTTTTTGTATATATAAAAAGCGCCCTATGACGCTTGAATTGTTGGTTGTAAATATGCTTTTTCGGGCAGTTGCTTTTCGGGTAGTACTCAGGGTTGGGGGTGCAGGGGGAAGGGAGCGAGCCGCAAATGCCGCCGAAGCCATGTCGGCAAAAGGGCAGACCTATCCCCTGGCGTAAGATTCATTTTTTGAACACAATGCACGTTTCAAGACCGCACTTTTTCAGCGTTTCATTGTAGTAAAGGCAATGGGGGCAATCCCGCTGCCTGGCGTTTGGAAAAACCATTCTGCGCCTGTCGCGCTGAAACCCCGGTTTTTCCTGCATCAAGCGCTCGTAGTTTCTGTCCTTGCCCTCGGTGAACAGCATATACGCACCTCCTTTTGCAGCTTCGGGGCACAGAAAAAGCGCCCATGCTCGTCAGCACGGACGCTCAGCGTTCCATCTCTCTGCTACGCTCCCGCTTTCGGTAAAGCTCCAGCGCCTTGCATATGATTTCTTCGATTTTTTCGGACGGCGTACCTTTGGGAAAGTATTTATCTATGCGCTCCTTGGGCAGTCTGTATACTTCCCTTTGATTTGGCTTTTCTTCGGAGAGTATGGAGAGTATAACGTCGTCGTTCAGTCTACCCTCCTGGCTGAACTTCTTGATTTTTATGGCCTGTGCAAGCGATGGTGTGCAGTCCTCGCTCTCCATTGTCATGAGCAGGGAAGCCTGCTCCTCTTTGGACAGATAAGACAACTCCACAGCAGGCCGAAACGCGATTTTTCCCTCATCCACCATTTTCAACAGGTCGGGGGTTAGCTCTGTGAGGCGAATATAACGGCGCACCTGATCTTGACTCTCGCCGCTTTTTTCGGCAAGCAATTCACGGGAGGTTAACTTCTGTGCCATTGGCACAGAAGTTAAATCAGTCCTTGCGCCTTGGCGTTTCATCGCATCAAGTTTCATTTTATAGGAAAACGCCTTCTCGCTCGGAAGAAGGCGTTCACGCTGGAGGTTGGAATCAACCATAAAGATAATCGCTTCGTCTCTGCCCATGTTGCGGACAATTACCGGCATTTTATCAATGCCCGCAAGCTCGCATGCCTTCTTGCGCCGGTGCCCGCTTATGAGCTCATATCGCCCGTCCTCCTTCTGCCGCGCTACGGCGGGCGATAATACACCGAACCGCTTTACGCTTTCCGCCATTTCGCGCATGGCGTCGTCCATCTCCACATGGAAGGGATGGTCTGGAAAGCTGTCTATCTCCGCTATGAGAATCTCCTGCACGCGTTCCTTTTCCGCTTCGGCGCGGCTTTCCTCTGTGGAGAACAGATCATCGAGCGAGGTCAGCTTTATGCTTTTCCTGTTTTCTGCCATCGCTTAGAACCTCCTTTGTCAGAGATTCGTATGCCGCCGCCGCTTTGCCATGGGCGTCATGGGTATAGATGCTCTTGCCCTCTGCACTGGTTTCCGCCGCTTTGATGGCAAGGGGTATCTCCGTTTTGAATATGCGGAGTTTATCTCCATAGCTCTCACGAAGCAGGGACGAAATCTCCTTTGCGAAGTTTGTGCGGTTATCTACCATTGTGATGAGCGCGCCGTCAATTTTAAGGTTGGGATTGATGTTCTTCTTCACGCGGCCTATGGTCTGTAAAAGCTGGCTCATTCCCTTTGCCGGAAGATAGTGCGCCTGTACGGGGATAATTACGCTGTCTACGGCGGCAAGGGCGTTTACGGTAATCATGCCGAGGGATGGCATACAGTCGATGAGAACATAATCGTACTTGTCCTTAACCTCTTTCAGATAGCCCCGCAGCACAATCTCGCGGCTCATGGTGTTGACAAGCGATACCTCCATAGCGGAAAGCTCGATATTCGCCGGCATGAGATCTACACCCTCCGCATGATGCAAAATCCCTTCATCCGGTTCGATCCGCTCCTCCATGATAACCTTGCTCATGATAGTGGCGAGGGAAACGGGGAGCTTGTCCGGCTCGTTCCAGCCAAGCGAATCCGTCAAATTACCCTGTGCGTCCGCGTCAACGAGCAATACCTTCTTACCTTGCCGCGCAAGCCCGATACCGAGATTGACGGCTGTTGTCGTTTTTCCCACGCCACCTTTTTGGTTGGCGAGGGCGATTACTTTGGTCATTTTTTCATCCTCCTTATTTGTTATTGTTATGCCATTTTTCAAACTCTACAAAATCATTTATATGCTTTTGCGATTTTTGTCCGATGCGCCAATAATACTTGCTGGCTAAAAAATCAATTAGGTACTTTTGCGGTATATGATAATGATTTCTGATGAATAGTGATTGTAACAATCCTTTTGTCAGCCAATTTATTACGGTTGACCGCCCATAGCCTGTTTGAGCGCAAACATCGGCAACAGATAGTAAACCGTCATTTGCAGCCAGCACATCGGTATAGAAAGTTCTCAATGCACAGAAAAAATCATCAGATTCAAATTGTATGCGGGAATAAGTACTCTTTCTCTTTGTTCGGAGCGAGGGCGGCATATCAAATCTCATAGGATTTGTTTTGCGCGCGTCAATAAAAGTCGCAACATCTTTAAGCGCAATAGTATATTTGCGCGTCATCTTGCCGCTATCTTGGCAAGGTATAAGCCCGTTTTCCAAAAGATAGCTTGCTTTCCTTTTGCTGATATGACAGATTTTATATAGCTGCTCTTTGGATATTTTTTCTGGGTATTCCATGCACAGCTTTTGATATGTTGCAGACCGTTTCATGTTTTTATCCGCTTTCACTTTTAGTAGTCAACGGCAGTGAATCGAAACGGATAAATAGTGTGTTTGCTTTCGCTACGAAGTAGTTGTTTGCGATGGCACTCTTGATAGAATCACCGCAGTTCTCTCGTAGTTCTCTTCTTTTTTCCAAACTGAATGCTGAATTGCGATTTTAAGGAGTTGTGCCGCCCGCCTGCAAAAAATAAAACGAGCAGCTAAAAACCCTTATTTTTAGGGATTTTTTGCTGCCATTAACTTCCTCTGATTTCTGCTATCTGCTGGCATCGGAATGAGTAATCAGATTACTCGAAATCAGTTGAACCGCGAGGTTCCGTGGGTTCGAATCCCACCCGCTCCGCCAGATGCAAAAGGACACCCATCGGGTGTCCTTTTGTGTTTCTTATGGAGAGCGGGGCTCTTCATAAAATCGCCGTTCACTTTCCTGCGTATATCATCTATAATATTAGTTAGAAGGTATCGGCGCAGGGGTAAGGTGCCGGCAAATCGAAAGCTGCGGGGGTGTATTTTTATGAAATTGAGAAAAGTAAAGGCCATCGCTAAATCACTTCTCGGTATCTTTTCGGCTCTTATGGCGCTAATGTTGCTCACATACAATGCAGTCTTTGGCTATATAGCGATCGCCGTCATGTGCCTCTATGGAATCCTTGTTGCCGCATTTTGGCGCTGCCCCAAATGCAGGAAAAACTTAGGCCCGCTTTATGTGAAGTACTGCCCTAATTGCGGCGAAAAGCTGAACTGACAGCTCCCGGCCTGCCAGGCCGGACGATCCTGAACTTGACGATCCTAACGTTGCAGGTGTGCTTATGCAAAGAATTAAAAGGTTGAATAATTATCAAAAAGGTGTCGTTATCGCAATGGTCATTATGGCGCTGATTTTTGCGGTGATTTACCCTAAGACCCTCGCAAGAGTCGGATATAGGTACCACGACGCGATCCTCGTCCCGCAGCAGGAAGGCGGGAACACGGTGTATTCAGGCAAGATCGACGGAGGGCAGGCCCAATTCATAGTGTCTGAAAACAAGTCCGTCGTGTTGCAGTACCGCGATAAAACCTATGGCCCTTACATGATACAGGAGAACCCTACCGCGATCCCCGAGGATAAAAAATTCGAAGACGGCATAATCGGCATTGAAGTTTTCAACGGCGATAAGGTGCTGTTCCGCGGTGGGCTGGTAGATTATGCCGATGCTTATTGGCTTTACAACGAGGATGGGACCTTATATGGTTTCGAATTCTCCTATGCGCCCGACTATGGGCTCGAAGTGGATCAGGACGGCAATGAGGTAGATAAAATGACGCCGTCTGCTTATACGATTTATGAGCTGCTGAACCAGCCCAAGCTGACGCACAAGGGCGATGCATCCGCATGGTTCGGTGCAGTCTTTGTTTGTATTCTCAACACGCTATCCATATTATTTGCAGACGAGCTGTTCAGATGGAATCTATCGTTCCAGATCCGAAACACAGAGGACGCCGAGCCGTCCGACTGGGAAATAGCGGGAAGGTACATGGGCTGGACAGTTTTGGCGATCACGGCTTTGGTAATCTTTATTACCGGGTTGCAGTAATGGGGCGCTGTTCGGAGATATTGTAGTCTTATCATTCCCTCCCAGCAACCCTAAGCCCTTCTTGACAAAGGCGGAAGCGACCTTATAATCAAATTAGACGCCAAATGTGTCTGTTCGTTGACGCAGTATAGAGGGGGAATGAAAAAGCAATGAACACCGAAAAAACTTCCACGTACAAAATAAAAGCCTACTTCAAGGCGCAGAACATCGAGTTTTCCGCAAAGCGCATCTTTATAGACGGGCTGGGCGGCATGGCGTATGGCCTGTTCGCTTCGCTTTTGATCGGCACCATTATCAGTACCGTCGGCACCTATCTCTTTGACCTACGCTTTACGCTGTGGGGCAATGAGTACAGCCTTTTTGCGGATGCAAACGGCTTTGCCAAGGCGGTGCAGGGCGCGGCCATGGCTGCGGCTATCGGCTATGCCATGAAGGCGCCTGCATTTGTGCTGTACTCGCTGCTGACCGTAGGCTATGCGGCAAACGCGCTGGGCGGCAGCGGAGGTCCCCTGTCCGTTTTCTTTGTGAGCATTGTATCCATCTTCTTTGGCAAGCTGGTTTCCAAACGCACGCCGGTGGATTTGATCGTTACCCCCGCCGTGACCATCCTGACTGGCGTGCTTGCCGCCATGCTCATCGCCCCGCCAATCGGAAAGATAGGCACGGTTATAGGCAACTTTATCATGTGGGCGACTGAGATGCGTCCCTTTGTCATGGGTCTTCTCGTCTCCGCCGTAATGGGCGCGGTGCTTACCCTTCCCATCAGCTCCGCGGCAATATGCGCTGCATTCGGGCTGACCGGCCTTGCGGGCGGCGCCTGTGTGGCCGGCTGCTGCGCCCATATGGTGGGCTTTGCCGTAGCCTCCTGGCGGGAGAACCGTTTTCAGGGCCTTGCGGCGCAGGGTCTCGGTACCTCCATGCTTCAGGTTCCGAACCTTATGCGCAAGCCCGTGCTCTGGCTTCCGGCGGTCGCCGCCTCTCTGGTGGGAGGACCTCTTGCGACGTGCGTGTTCCACCTGGAGCAGAACGGCTTTGCAATCGCCTCCGGCATGGGGACCTGCGGCCTTGTGGGTCCGATTGGCGTCATCGTGGGCTGGGTCAACGGTGACGGCGCCACCGCTTGGGATATTGTTGGCCTCATTTTGGTGGCCATAGTGGTTCCTGCGCTTGTATCCTGGGCCGTATCCGAGCTTATGCGCAGACGTGGCCTGATCAAGCCGGGGGATTATAAGCTGGAGCTGTAAAAAGCGAAGCAGCAGCGTCTGCGGTCTTCACGGACAAAGCTCTTCCGCCTTATACATGCCAAAACCTCAAAGCCCCCGGAAATCCGGGGGCTTTCTCAATATACTAATGCTGCAAGGCCATCTATGGGGCCTGAGCTTTATGACGCAAGCAGCTTCTCAACATTCTTGTCCGTTCCCAGCACCCATATGGTGTCGCCGGTTTCCATGACATTGTCGCCGTCAGGCACTATGGGCTGCACACCGCCATGGCTCAGGCCTATGAGCACGCAGGAGTATTGATCCTGTATGCCGGAATGCTTTACGGATACGTTGCAATAGGGTTCACTACCATTAAGCTTTATCTCGGCGCAGCGGAGCGGCACCTGCCTCTCGCCCCTGCCCATACCCATAAACTCCTTCAAGGGAGTTACAGTGTGCTTTCCTATGTCATGGTTAGCGCAGTATTTCTTTATATGGCGTTCTGCTCCCATGGCAAATATGTGGTCTCCGGCTTGCAGCACCGTGCGGCCTGCGGGCAGCATCATTATCTCCGTATCCCGCTCTATCTTGAGCACAAACAGGCCGTTGTTCTTACCCCAGCCAATATCCATAAGCGATTGGCCCACGAATTCATCCGGGACTATAAATGAGAGTATCTTATAGCTCTCGTCGTATATTTCCATAGTTTCAGGCATTGGCATACCGTCAGCTACAGCCATGCCGGCAAACAGTATCGATGCCCTTTTGAGCTTTGAATAACGTGCGCGCTGGCGGCTGTCAAGCACATACAGCACTCCGCCTATGGCCATCCAGCAGAGGAACAACACCGTTGCCAGCTTGCCTATCCATACAGGCTGCCCGGGCATCAGCAGCAGAACCAGAAGCACAGCCATACAGAGTCCCGCAAACCAGGCTGTCTTTGCCCCTCCGGGTATCGTATAAGGGCGCTTGAGGCCTGGCTCGCTGCGGCGAAGCTTTATGAGACAGAAAGCTGTGAGCATCCAGCTGACAACGTATCCCGCCGCCGAGAAGGTGGTAAGATCGCCTATAAGCCCACTGCCGAGGAAGGGGCCCATAAGAGAGGCGATAAGCGTAACCTTTAACGCGTTTACCGGAGTCTTATAGACCGGATGCTGCTTTGCAAGTACATCAGGTACGATGCTGACACGAGCCATCGCCATGAGTATCTGCGAGGAGGCCATCATGAAGCCGTTCCATGTGGTAAGCAGGCCGCATATGGAGCCTATAAGTATCAGCAGATATAAGGATTGGCCCAGAGGACCGGGGTAAATATCACGGAATAGCAATGCCGCCGCCGGACTGTCAACCCCGATGAACTTCTCCCAGGGCATCGCCCCTCCCAGGGTAAAGAGCAGCAGCGCGTAAAACAGACAGGAGCTTACAACTGTCAGCACAACTGTTTTGCCGACTGACTTTATGTTGCCGCCGGCGCTTTCGATTCCCTGTGGTATGGTCTCAAACCCCGCTATAAAGAATGGTACCGAGGCAAGTATTGACAGCATACCGCCTAAAAAGCTGCTGTGTGATCCCTTGCCAACGTTTTCGTAAACCGGGCTTAAGTTGGCAAAGCTGAACTTGCCCATGGCAAATATCATAGCCAATACGCCGCTTCCCACAAGAACAAAGCACAGCACCCTCTGGAGCATGGCGGAAGCGGAAACGCCCTTGCGGTTTATGCAGTACAGTATTACGGAAATCACCGTGCCAACGATTATATGACCTATGTATATATCCGCCCCAGCAAGCGTATATAAAGGCTCGCCATGCTTGAGCACCGGGAACAATATGCTGAGAATATCAACTACATATATGGCTTCCCAGGGTATTATGGTTATGAATGCACCGAAAGCCGTCCAGCCGGATATGAAGGCGGTATTATCGCCAAAGGCGCGGAAGGCATATGCCATTCCGCCGCCTGTTACGGGCAGCATTGCACAAAGCTCGCAATAGCAAAGCGCTACCGGTATCATCATAACCAGGGCATGTATGTAGCCCAGCGCCGCGGGGCCCGCCGCTTCCTGCCATCCAGCTGTTTATGGATACAGCCCAGCCCACGCCGACTATGGCGCCAAAGCCTATGCAGAAAAAGTCAACGGCAGATACTTTTTTTGTCTCGTTCATTTCGCGTGCCTTCTTTCCAGTACGATTACTAATCGTTAGCATTAATAATTCTCATCAATCAAATTGCCGCTTTATATGATAATCGCGGTTAAATTTTTTGTCAATGCATAAAAACCTATTTTTATGAGTCATATTTTTCACACAGTCGGCGTGCGGCAGCCCTGCGGCGTCAATGGGCAAGGATAATAAAAAAGCGCCGCGGCGATCCTTGCGGATGTGCGGCGCAATCATGCTTCCTAAGGGGTGATTCTTTGCGCTATGCCTGCGTTTCCTCGGCAAGCTCGCGGAAAATAGGCAGGCTGCGCTTTATCATATCATGTGAAACGCAGGTGCTGAGGCGGAAATGGCCGGGGCAGCCGAACTCATTTCCCGGCACCACAAGAAGATCCTTCCTCATAGCCCGAGCGGCAAATTCTTTTGCGTCCCCGCCGGGCGCTTCAACAAAAAGATAAAACGCGCCCTTGGGCTTAACGCATTTGTAGCCGTATTCCGCCAACGCATCGTAAAGGGTACGCCTGTTCCTGTCGTACGCTTCCACGTCGGGGCGCAGCTTTACGCAGTGCGCCAGCATCTGCTGCATGGTGGAGGGGGCGCATACATGGCCCATGCTCCTTGACGCGCCGGATATGGCAAGCAGGAGCTCATGGCTGTCCTCCGCCTCGTCCGTCACGCAGGCATACCCTATGCGCTCGCCCGGGAGAGACATCGACTTGGAATATGAATAGCACACTATGGTATTTGCATACAGCTTGGGTATGAACGTGACCTCGGCGCCGTCGTATACCAGCTCGCGGTAGGGCTCATCCGCTATTATATATATCGGATGCCCGTACTCCGCGCTTTTCTGCTCAAGCAGCCTGCCCAGTCGGCACAGCGTCTCCCTGCCGTATACCGCGCCGGAGGGGTTATTGGGGGAATTCACTATCACCGCCTGAGTATGGGGGGTTATGCGCTTTTCCAGCTCGTCGAACCGTATCTGGAACGCCTCGGTATCCGCCGGCACCGTCACGAGCTTCATTCCGCTGCTTTCTGCATACATCGGGTATTCAGGAAAGTATGGTGCAATCACTATTACCTCGCTGTCCTTTACGACGATAGCCTTCAGGGACGCTATAACGGCCGCTGCCGCGCCGCAGGTCAGCAGCAGGTTATTTGAGCTTATATTCATGCCGTACCGCTCATTCAGATCCTCCGCTATGGCCTCTCTGGCCCGCTTATCTCCTCCGGCAGGCGTATAGCCGTGAAGCATAAGGCTGTTCTTGGTTTGTATAAGAGTGGTGATGGTATTATCCACCTGTCTGTGTGTGGGTATGGAAGGATTTCCGAGAGAATAATCAAATACGTTTTCTTCGCCGACCTGCTGCTTGCGTTTCAGCCCGAACTCAAATATTTCGCGTATGCAGGACTGCTTTGATCCCAGGGCATACATTTTTTCCGATATCATATTATCTCCCCTCGTCTTTTTTTATTGACCCTGCGCCGCAACCGCTCCAAAGGCGATCGACGCCAGCTTTGTCTCCGCATTGTCTGATCTGGATACCAGTACTATGGGTACCTTTGCCCCAACGATTATTCCCGCGCTCTTTGCGCCGCCAAACAGCGACATGGCCTTTCCCATTGCATTGCCCACCTCATAATTGGGGACCAGAAGTATATCAGCCATACCCGCCCCGGGGGCGTTGTATTTTTTATGCGCGCAGGCCTCCCGGCTCACCGCAAGATCCAGCCCTACCGGGCCGTAAACCTGCATATCATACTTGCTCCAGCGCTCCGACATTCCCGCAAGCTCCTGCGCATCCACCATAGACTGTATCTTTGGGTTTACCGTCTCAGCGCCGCATATGCAGGCCGCGTACAGCCTCCCAAAGCCTATGCTTTTCATCGTGATGGCGGCGTTTTCCAGTATCTCGGTCTTCTTTGCGAGGTCGGGGAAGGGGTTCATGCCCCCGTCCGTAACCGCCATGAGCCTGTGTCCCGCAGGCTGATAAAGCATAACATGGCTTATCAGCCGTTGGGTGCGTATGCCGTTTTCCTTATCCAATACAGCACGCATAAGGTCAGCAGTATTCAGTATCCCCTTCATGAGAAGGTTTGCCCTTCCGCTGCGCACTGCGCTGACGGCCTTTGCGGCACAATCCGCATCGCTGTCAGCCGGAATAAGCTCAAAGCCGCTGTCCTCCTCGCCCAGTTCACTGAGTATGCTCTTTATGCGTATTACATTTCCCACCAGTATGGCATTTGCGATATTCTTTCGTTTTGCCTCGCAAACCGCCTTCAGTACCTCCTCATCGTGCGCCGCGGCTACCGCTATTACTCCGGAAGCCATGCCTGACGCCGTCCTTATCAGGCTTTCTATGGTGATCATCTTAACATCTCCTATCAGTATTCAGAGCATTTCCCGCCGTGGAGCACCCTCAGCGCCCCCTCGGCCAGGCTTCTCATTTCCTCCTCACCCGGCAGGCAGATAACCGGCGCCACCTTTGAAACATATGAGGTTATCTCTCTGCACAGGCTCTCGCTGTACGCCATACCTCCCGTATATACTATGGCGTCCACCCTGAAGCGCAGTACAGCTGCCATGGAACCTATATCTTTGGCAAGCTGATAGGCAAGGGCACGGAATACCAGCGTTGCTTCCTTGTCACCGTCATTCATCTTTTTTTCCACTTCGCGGAAATCCTTTGTTCCGAGGTAGGAATACACCCCCGCCTCCGAGCCAAGCATGCGCTTCACTTCCGCCTTTTCCCGGCCGGAATAGCACAGCTCCACTACGGCGTTCACCGGCAGCGCGCCGCCCCTGTCCAGCCCCATACTGCCGTCGTCCTTGACGTTATATACGTCAACTACCCTTCCTTTTTCGTGGGCTGCCACCGATACCCCGCCGCCCAGATGAGCAACGATGAGGTTCAGCTCCTCATATGACCTCCCCATTTGCTGCGCCGCCCTGCGCGCCACCGATTTGTGATTGAGTGCATGGAAAAAGCTCTGCCGCTCCATGCCCTTCATTCCGGATATACGCGCAACATCCTGCATCTCGTCCACACAGACCGGATCTACAAAATATGCCGGTATCCCTGCGGGCTTCGCAAGCTCCATGGCGATATACGCGCCCAGGTTTGCCGCATGCTCGCCATAGCCGGGATGGAGTATGTCATGTATGACTCTGTCGTTTACGGCGTATGTGCCGGACGGAATATGACGCAGCAGGCCGCCCCTTCCGCATATGGCGTCAAAGTCGGATACCTTCATGCCGTTTTCCCTCAACGCATCCAGTATCAGTTTTTTGCGGTACGGCATCTGCTCAGCTATATGGGCGAATTTTGAAAGCTCCTGCGCACTGTGGCTTATACTCACGCGCATAACTTCCTTTTCTTCGTCAAATGCGGATATTTTTGTTGACGTTGCCCCCGGATTTATCACCAGAACCTTCATAAGCATCCCTTCCGATCAGGCTATACGGCCCCGTATCCGGCGCGGTAGGCCCTGATGTTCATATCCCTGAATTTTTCCGGCACGGTATCCGCTATGACCGCTTCCCAGTCTATGCCGTCCATGCCCAGCACCTTTACCATGCTGCCGAAGAGCACTATATTCATGCACTTGGGATTGCCGATATCCTCCGCTATCTTTGCCGCATTCAGCGTATAACAGTTAAATCTGCTCTTCATGGCTTCTATGCAGCCCTTGGGATATTCGCACATACCCGCCGCCGTGGTGGAGGATTCTATCTCAAAATCGTTTATAACGGCTATCCCGTCCGGCTTGAGATAGTCGGCATAGCGTACCGCCTCCATCTTTTCAAAGGCCACGACTATATCCGCCGCGCCCTTGCCTATCACCGGGGAATATACCTTTTTGCCCCAATGTACCTGCGTAGATACGCTTCCGCCGCGCTGGCTCATGCCGTGGACCTCAGACATCTTTACGTCATATCCGGCGCGCATAAGTCCATTTACCAGAACCTTCGCCGTCAGTATCGTTCCCTGGCCGCCTACGCCTACCAGTATCGCGCTTTTATTCTGTTCCATGGAAATTACCTCTCCCTTCTTGAAATGGCGCCCTTGGGACATACCTGAGCGCAGACGGTGCAGCCTATGCACTGCACGGCGTCGATGCGCGCCTTGCCCTCATTTACCATAACGGCAGGGCAGCCGACCTTTAGGCACATTTTGCAGCCTATGCACTTTTGCGCATCCACCTCGCATAACCCTATATCGTGCTTTATCCTCTTTATCAGCACGCAGGGACGGCGGGTTATGATAGCCGCCGGGACCTCGGAAGCCATGGCTTCCTCTACCGCTTTTTCCATGGCCTTAAGATCCTGCGGATCCACTATAATAACCTTTTCATAGCCAATGGAAGCAAGTACGTCCTCTATCCTTATCTTTTCCGCCACATCCCCTTGCAGCGTATAGCCGCTGCCCGGGTTATCCTGATGGCCTGTCATGCCTGTTATGGAATTATCCAAAACCACGGGTATAACCTCGCCCTTGTTGTAGATTATCTCCGCCGCGCCGGTCATCCCGCTATGGAAGAAGGTAGAATCCCCCATTATGCCGAATACCTTTTTATCCTTTACGCCGCTGCGCTCAAAGGCCTTCGCCATGCCCATGGCAACCGTAAAGCCGCCGCCCATGCACACGCAGCTGTCTAAGGCGGAAAGGGGCGCCGCCGCTCCGAGCGTATAGCAGCCTATATCCCCTGCCACTACCGCGTCCTTGTGGCGGGATATGGTATAGAAGAAGCCACGGTGGGGGCAACCCGGGCAAAGCACCGGCGGACGCGGAACAGGCTTCACGTCAAGCTCCACGCTTGCGGCCTTCTCGCCGAAGAGCCTTTCTTTAAGTATCTGCGGGTTGAGCTCGTACATATCGCCTATGAGCTCCTTGCCCACGCACTCTATGCCGGCGGCCTTCATCTGCTCCTCCATAAAGCCGTCGAGCTCCTCTATGACGTAGAGCTTATCGACCTTCTTTGCAAAGCCTCGTATCAGCTCGATGGGAAGGGGATTGGTAAGCCCCAGCTTAAGAAAAGACGTATCCTCCGGGAAAGCGTCCTTTGCGTACTGATACGCTATGGAGGCGGTCACAACGCCTATTTTGCCGCCCTTCATTTCTGCTACATTAAGCGGGCAATCACATGCGTACTCCTCAAGCTTCTTCATGTTTTCTTCCAGCTTCGCCCTGTTTGCGTATGCGTTGGCGGGGGTGGATACGAACTTGCGCACGTTGCGCGCATACTCCTTTGCTTTGTGCTCCTCCCTTTCGCCGAAGGTCACGATGCTCTTTGAATGGGCTATCCTTGTGGTCGTCCTGAACAGCACCGGCATATCGAAGCGCTCTGATATCTCGTATGCGGTATGCATGAAATCGAGGCACTCCTGAGAATCCGACGGCTCCACCATAGCTATCTTGGCGGCCCTTGCGTAGTTCCTGTTGTCCTGCTCGTTCTGCGATGAATGCATGCTCGGGTCGTCTGCGGATATTATTACAAATCCTCCGTTGACTCCGTTATAAGCCGCGGTAAAGATAGGGTCTGCCGCCACGTTCACGCCGACGTGCTTCATGGCCGCGAGGCTGCGCACTCCGGCGATGCTGGCGCCGTATGCCACCTCCACCGCCACCTTTTCGTTTGGCGCCCATTCGCAATACAGGTCATCTCCATATTTGGTCAGGTTTTCAAACACCTCGGTGCTGGGCGTTCCCGGATATGCGGAGCATACCCTCACCCCGGCTTCATACGCGCCTCTTGCTATTGCCTCATTTCCGTAAAGTAGATGCTTTTCCAAATTTATCTGCCTCCCGTCATACTAAAAGAGTTGTTCCATAGCTGAATTGACTGACTTTTTTTCTATTTTACTGCTTATATTTTATTGCAGCTTATTGCGCTGTGTAAAGCGCGACCTTATAATAGTGATATTAGCAAACCTTATTATAAAGAGGGACAGTATTCAATGAACATACTTCAGTTAATATATGTCCTGGAAGTTGCGAAATATCACAACGTATCCAAGGCGGCAAGCAGGCTCTACCTCTCCCAGTCCGCCCTTTCCCAGCAGATATCCCGGCTTGAAAAGGAGCTGGGTTACGAGCTGTTCTCCCGGGCATCCCATGGGTTTTACCTTACGGAAAGGGGCAGACAGTTCTGCGATGCGGCGCAGCCCGCAGTAGACAGCTGGCAGCAGTTTCAGCGCAGCATAGGCTTTGAGAACAGCAGGTGTAAAAAGAATCTTCGCATCGCCATGGGATCGCGTGTGTATTCAAACGGTCTTTTTCAGGATATAGCGTCTTTTTTTGATAATCTTCCGGATTTAGAGGTAACCTTCATAACCGAGGCGGGCTTTGACTACCTTGCAGGACTTAAGGACGGCTCCATAGATCTTGCGCTGGACAGGCTTCCGCCCCACAGCCTTATGAACGATTGCCCCCCTCTGGATTGCTGTAATCTTATAGGCGAAAGCCAGTGCGTCCTCATGTCTCCTATGGATCCAAGAAGCACAATGGAGTATATTTCCCCCCGGGAATTGCAGGGCAGCGCCATGATAACCGGCCTGGAAGGCTCCATCGAGGACAGAACGCTGAAGGAAACCTTCAAAAATCACGGCATATCCCCCGGGCGCGTATACCGTTCCGACGGTATACATACGGTCATAAACCTTATCCGCAGCGGCAAGGGGGTAGCCATAGGGCCCCGTTCCTTCGCTTCATATTATGGCGTAGCGGCAGTGCCTCTCAACCCTCCCGGGCTGGTTTATCTCAGCTTTATCTGCCCCGCCGACCGCTCCAGCTCCCCCGAGATAGTTATGTTCCGCAAATACCTTCTCGATATATGCAGTCACAGATTCTGACGGCTTCTCCCCGCTTTTTTTGATGAAAAAAGGGCTTTCTGACGCTTTTCTCGCGGCAGTAAGCCCTTTTTCTCTTTGTTTTATCTTATTGATTTGCCAGGCTCACGTACTTGTCGTACAGAAAGCCGTACTGCTTTCCGCACTTTGCAAAGCACCATCCGTCGGATACATAGTATACCGTCACATTCTCTCCCTTATCTAGCTTGCCCAGCTTCTTGCTGCCGGTGGAAGGGCCGCTCCTGATGTTCACTTCGGAATTCGTTACGCATTTCTGTGGCGTTATTCCTGAGCTGACCTTTTGTATGTCCACAGTACCCGCCTTTGTAGGCTTGAGATAATCGGAACTGATAAAGCCCGCCTGCCCGCCGTATACGACGTAATACCAGCTTCCCGTCTGGCCTATTATCTCCACCTCGGCGCCCTTTTTAAGGGTTTCGTAAACCTTGGTATTCTTCGTATTGGGGCCGCTCCGGAAGTTCACTTTGGAATTGGTCTCGCCCCTGGGCAGCACCACGCCGGAGCCGCTGTCCACATTCGCTGCCGTATCCTTATCATTCTCCCCGGTGCCTACGGCCGTGCCTTTATCGTGTACAGTGCCCGTGACGTACTTCGCGTATATGTAGCCCCTTGTACCCTTGTATTCCACAAGGCACCAGCCATTTTCATTAGCGTATATAGTAACCTCGGTGCCCTTGGGCAGGCGCGCGAGTTTTTTTGTACTGGAGGAAGGACCCTGCCTCATATTCACCTTGGTATTGGTTTTTCCAGTGCCTATGGCGTCGTCGCTTTCCGCCCTGCCTGCATTCTGCTGCTCGCCCCCCGCATATGCTTCCGTCACCTTTACATACTTTGAGCTTACAAAGCCCTCCGTTCCGTCAGAGGTCTTTACGGAGTACCAGCCATCCTTTTTGCCATAAAGTATAAGCTCTGTATCCTTTTTCAGAGTAGCTATTATCGCTGAATCGGTATTGCTGCCCTTGCGCAGCCTGACGCTGCCAGTGGTAACGCCCCTGCCGGCAGCATGTGAGCCGCCGTTTACCTTCTGTGTGCCTGTCTGCTGTATGTAGTCCTTGTGTACGTATCCCTTCAGTTGTCCTGTCTGGACGCTGTACCAGTTTCCGGACTGTCCGAGTATGTATACTCCGGTGTTCTTTTCAAGCTTCTTTAAGGAATTATACGACGTGCCGGGGCCTATGCGCATATTCACTCTGGAGGAAGTCACCCGGCCTACCTTTACTGTATCTCCGCCATCGTCCTGCTTCGGGGCAGTCGCGGCATCGTCCTGAGATTTGATATTCTCCTGCTTATCCCCGTCTGTAACCTTTACGTAGCTTTCGCTGATATATCCAAGCTTGCCGCCTGCCTCGCCATAATACCAGCCTCCGGTCTTGCCGTATATGCTTATCCTTGTGTTTTTATCCAGCTTGTCTATGCTGGCATAGGACACCGCGGGGCCATTGCGGAAGTTTACCCCCTGCCCCGTCACTATACCTGAGGCCACAGATTCCGGAACCAGTATTATATCCGCCGCTTCACTGTCATTATCGCCGCCGTTTGCGCCATCGGCCTTCGGTACCTCCTGCTCTTCATCGGCATCTGACTTCTGCGCTGGGTAGCCCGTTATGCTCACATATGTGGATATGACGTACCCCTTCTTGCCGCTTGGCGTGGATACCAGATACCAGCCCCCCGCGGAATCGTATATGTACAGCTGCGTATCTCTTTCCAGCTTATCGATGCTCTCATAGGAGGTGCCGGGGCCTGTCCTCATATTCACGCCGGAGCCGTTCACAGTACCGTATGCCCGCACGCCCTCCGGAGCATCTGCAGCAGGACTGCCGGACGGCGCCGGGGTTGCCTCAGCCTGCGGCCTTTCGCCCTTATACTCCAGATACTTTTCGGATATATAGCCGCTCTTGCCATCATACACTGCCTGAGCCCATCCATCGTTGCTGCCGTATACGTATACGGTGCTGCCCGCGGGAACGGTGCATATGCTGCTGTACTTTGTGCCTGCTCCGGAACGCAGTTTCACGCCGCCGGTAGTGACCGCTTCGACGTAGCTGCCGGAGGGGGTAAACTCCACGCTGCTGTTTTTATTGATAGGATCCTGCGGCGCAGATACATCGATGCTCGCAAAGGAAGCGCCAGGATAATAGAATTTCAGTATTTCCCTATAGCTCATGCCCGCGCTTCCCATTGCCTGCGCGCCCCGCTGGCTCATTCCTACGCCGTGGCCAAAGCGCACGTGGTATATCTTATAATACCCCGATGAGTCCATTTCGCCCCAGTATGCGCGCAGTGTCTTGTCGTACACCACGCCATAGCTTTCGAACTCGCTGGTATAGAACTCCAGAGTCACTCTTTCGGATCCCATTCCGTTCTGGCTGGCCGCAAGCTCTATGCTGCACTTTGACATACAGCGGCTGGTGCCTGAGTACTTGGGTGAATGTACGGATACGGAATATATGCCGTCTATCTGGTTAACCTGGTAGCCCAGCGCCCTCGAAGCCTTGTCCAGCAGCATATTCATCAGTGCCGGGCTTATCTCGCCGCCCATGTTCACCGGGAGCTTTATGGTTTCCATCTTGCTGTATGCGTTGCCGAGATCGTATGGATCGAGACGTATATCGTAGCCGCCGTCGCTCAGCCGCTTTGAGGGCCACGCCTGGCTGGGCAGCAGAGTCTCGCCTCCGTTGCTGGCAGCGTAGTAGGTACACAGCATTCTGCCGTTTACTGCAAGTATTTCGTCAAGCGTACTGTCCACCGCCTCTATCACATTGGTATAAGAGGCGTTATATCCCTTGTATACCTGCTCCGCCGAGGTGTCGCCTATATAGTAATCTCCCGATGTGGTCATGTTGGAAAGCACGTAGCACTTTGCCGCCACCGCCTGTGCCTTCAGGGCCTCTATAGGGAATGTATTGCTCATTTCATACCCTACCACACCGTAAAGGTAGTGAGCCAGCGGCACCTCGTTTACCACGCGTATATAGCCGGAGGACATCACCTTTAAGTTAAAATGGCCCAGGTAGCATCTGCCGTTGAGCTTAATATAACCCGCCTCACGAGATACCCTCTCGCGCATTATTGAAAGCGACTGGCCGGTATATATCTCCCCCTGGGAGCCGGAATGGTAAAGCGTCATGGTACCGTCGCCGTTGCTGCGCACCGTTACTGTGCCTCCGGTAAACTCCGCACCGTTTTCCCTGATAAAATACTTACCGGAAGCATACATGGTAAGCACGGTAGCATTGTTGGTGGAAAGCTTTACCTTTATCCAGCTATAGTCTGCCGCCGCGTGGGCCTGCTGCGGCACAGCGCAAAGCAGCAGCACCGTCGCCATTAGCATCGCCATCAACCTTTTCATCATGCATTACCCCTATATAAAATATAAATTGATCGAATCGTATCGAATTATATAGAAATATACCATATATCGGGGTAATTGTGTACTTTTGCACAATTTATTTACAAATTTGGGACAAAAAACCGGCTGTTAAAAAATCCCCCGGTTATCCGGGGGAGTAAGCATTTTAGCGTTATACGGTTCAGATGAGATTCTTTTCGTTTTCCTTGCTGAACATATGCAGCACGTTGCCGCCGAATGTAAAGTTTACCTTGCTTCCGTAGCCGAACATCTGCTGTGCGCTGCCGTCCAGGTCTATTGTGGGGATTATCACCACAACATCTTTGCCATTGGCGTTTACATGGAGATGCACGGAGCTGCCCATCATCTCGGATACGTCCACGGTTGCACTGATGTGCGCCGCCGCGTCGTCAGAGCAGAGCATTATGTGCTCCGGCCTTATGCCGAGGGTTATATCCTGTGGTTCAACATTATTGGCCCTAAGCGCCTGCTGCTTTTCTTCGGGCAGGTGAACCCTTGCACCGTCCAGCTCTACATAATATCCGTCAGCGTCCTTATCCAGTTTTGCATCAAAGAAGTTCATCTGCGGAGTTCCTATGAAGCCCGCCACGAAGAGGTTTGCAGGGTGGTTGAACACCTCCTGAGGGGTGCCTATCTGCTGAATGAATCCGTCCCGCATTATGACTATGCGGTCGCCCAGGGTCATAGCCTCGGTCTGATCGTGAGTAACGTAGACGAAGGTAGTATTTATCCTCTGGCGTAGCTTTATTATCTCCGCACGCATCTGATTGCGCAGCTTTGCGTCCAGATTGGAAAGAGGCTCATCCATCAGGAATACGGCAGGGTTGCGCACTATTGCGCGCCCTATGGCCACACGCTGACGCTGTCCGCCGGAAAGGGCCTTGGGCTTTCGGTCGAGGTACTGGGTTATATCCAGTATCTCCGCCGCTTCCTTTACCTTGCGGTCTATCTCGTCCTTGGGGGTCTTCTTGAGCTTGAGGGAGAAAGCCATATTCTCATATACCGTCATATGAGGGTACAGGGCGTAGTTCTGGAATACCATGGCGATATCCCTGTCCTTGGGAGCTACGTCGTTCATAAGCTTGTCGCCTATGTACAGCTCGCCGGCGGTAATGTCTTCAAGTCCCGCTATCATGCGCAGGGTTGTGGACTTTCCGCAACCGGAGGGGCCTACCAGCACGATAAATTCCTTGTCTGCAATGTCAAGGTTGAACTCCTGCACCGCAACGACGCCCTCGTCGGTAATCTGAAGATTGTGTTTCTTTTCAGGCTGGTCCTTGGCCCTTTTCTTGGGCGCACTGTTTGGATAGACCTTTTTGATGTTTCTGAGGCTTACCTTTGCCATATTCTTTTTTCGGCTGCGACCGTTCTGCCTCCGCAAGGAACGGCCTCGGGATAAAGGCAATTATCCCATTACGACAGGTCTCCACACTGCCGCACCGCCAGCCGCGGCGGATCCTCTCCTTTTTTAGCCCTTCACGGATTATTTAAGTGGAGTAACCCGCAGGGGTAAAATAGGTTTATTTTATTAAATATATCATATTTACCCGCGCCATTTCAACGGTCATGCGAAAGAAAAATGGCGAATTTGTTAAAGGATAAACTTTTCTTGAAAATGCCCCTGCCCATGCTATAATTACTATGTTGAAATATAATCCTATTGATAGTTTTTTATATTCCTTCGGAGGACTGCCAATGTATTGCCTTGACAACATCGACAATATAAAAAATACCGTTCGTCCCAAGAAAACTGCTCACGTTTACGTGCCCTACAATTGCGGCAGGAAGTGCCCCTTCTGCGAATCCCGCAAGATGTACGATACGCTGGACGTCTCACTGGATAAGACCCTCGAAGTGCTCCGCCGCATAGCGGATTCCGACATCGAGGATATAATGATAACCGGCGGCGAGCCCTGTGACAATCTTGATTATCTCGGCAAAATGCTGGATATACTCAAAGACAAGATCGTCTACGTAAACACCCTTTTCCCCTCCGAATCCGCAAAAGACATCACCCACATGTTCGATGTGGAATATCCCTGCGTAAAAGGCATAAACGTCTCCCGCCACCTCAGTACATACGAAAAAGACTCTGCCTTCCTCTATGCCCCCGCCACTGACGACGTTCTGGGCAATCTGAAGGTTCCCGTCCGCATAAACTGCGTCATACAGGACCGGCGCGCCCCGTTTTCATGGGTGGATTCCGTAGTACGGCGCTGGGAAAAGCAGCACGATCACAAGCCCAATCTTGAACTGCACTTTCGGGAGAACTTCAACGAAGTAACGGCGGAGAACCTGCACATACAGGACAGCCCCTTCCTGAAGACACTCTGCGAGAACTATAAATATCACTACTACAACATGGGTACTTCCTTCGATGACGTATCCTTCCTGTCGGACAGCGGCATGACGGTATATTACCACAAGATACTGCCCTACAGCATATGCAAAATAGGCCCCCTCACCATACTGCACGAAATGGTGGTCTTTCCCGACGCCGAGGTATGCACCGACTGGGACGGCAGCAAGGACGGGCTGGAAGAGTACTGCAAATGGGTCAATTATAAGCTATAACCGCAAAAAAGGCCGGGATAGCCCGGTCTTTTTTTAGATGTCATATTTCCTTTATCATGGTGAACATGCCAAGGCGCCTGCCTTCCCGGCTGTGTATCGCGTTGGGAAGTTCTCCCGTCACCCGATAACCCAGCTTTTCGTAAAGGCATTTCGCCCTGTCGTTGCCCTCTATAAATTCCAGTTCCATTTGGCTTATGCCCATGGTCTTAGCCTGCTTTTCCAAAGCGTTCATCATTATAGTGCCGAGGCCCTTACCCCAGTATTTGCTTATCACGCTTATGCCCACGCTTGCCCTGTGCCGCACCTTGGACTTCTTCATCCCGGCACAGTTGAGTGAGCAGAAGCCCACAAGCTCACCGTCTATATCACATACCAGCATCAGCGTGCCATCCGACTCATTGGTCATCTGTATAAAGGCCGCTTCGCTTTCGTCGCTCCGTATTATCTCGTCCGGGTAGTGTATAAGGTATTCAGTCTCCCCCGCACAGATCCGCATGAGCTCCAGCATCTTGCCGCCTTCGCTGGGCTCCGCATTGCGCAGTACGCCATATGTCTTATCCTTCAGCCGTATCAGCTCAGCATCGTACCTCATCAGGCGTCCGCATCCTCCTGTCTCGTCCCGCGCCTGCGCTTGCCCTTCAGTGTTACATCCAGCTTCAGAGCATTGTGCGGACATACGGTAACGCACTTGCCGCAGCGTATGCAGTCGGTAGAGTTAGGCTCCTTGTATACGGGTATATCCAATCCGCAGGCCTTCTGGCAGGCGCCGCACCCCACACAGCGGCTCTTGCTCACCCGCATTCTTACCAGCGATACAGGGTTCATCAGGCCATATATGGCGCCCAGTGGGCAAATATAGCGGCAGAACGGGCGGTACATGAGTATGGAGCCTGTTATTATCACAACCAGTATGAAAAGCTTCCAGGTAAACAGCCAGCCAATGACGCTTCTCAGCTCCTCGTTGAGAGCAAGCAGCGGTATGCCTCCCAGCAGCGTGCCGGAAGGACATATCCACTTGCAGAACCATGGCATACCCACGCCGTATGAGCCCTTGGCAAGCATGGGCAGCAGTATGCACATGACCACGAGTACGACGTAGCGTGTCTTGCGCAGGTATTTCTCGCCGGGCAGCCGCCGTATCTTTTTCTTTGGCGGTATCTTGAAGAGCAGGTCCTGCACCAGCCCGAAGGGACATAGCCAGCCGCACACTATCCTGCCGAACAGCGCACCTATGGTTATAAGCGTGCCTAATACGTAAAATGGAAATCCATGTGACCTGCCCGCCAATGCGTTCTGCAGTGAACCCATAGGGCACGCACCCCATGCGCCTGGGCAGGAATAGCAGTTCAATCCCGGAACGCATATATTCTTTATGCCGCCCTGATATATGGTGCCGTTTATATAGCCCGAGGCGTAGCTGTTGGTCAGCAGCGTCCAGCAGGCCTGAAGGTATATCCGCGCCCTAATAAAGGGGTGGCTCTTCTTTTTGCTTTTCTTCTTATCCAAGGCCGATACACTCCATGCAGATCATTATGGCCTTTTGCATAACGGCATTGGCCTCGCCCCTTACCGCACCTATGACGATAAAGGCCAGACCTGCCGCTAAAAGTGCCAATGATATAATGCTACGCTTTTTCATTCATCACCGTCTCTATAATATCTATCCATTTCTGTTTGCTCTTTGCGCCGTGCACCACCGTTACGAGCCTGCCCTCGGAATCGTAAAACTTCGTCGTGGGTACCGTATTTACGCCCTGGAGCATGGTTTTTATCACGCTCTGGCTGGCAATAATGTTGGTAAAATTGCCTCCCGCGCTTTCAAACATCTCCTTGGAGCTCAGCAACGTATCGGGATTCTCCGGCATCGCGTCCGCCGAGAGGCCGATTATCCTGAAGCCGCTTCCCTTGTATTCCTTTGCCAGTTCTGAGAGATCACCCATCTCTTGCAGACAGCTCGGTCAGGTACGGGTCCAGATATTCACCATAGTTATGCGGTTCTTGCTGAACAGGCTGCTGCCGGTGCTGCTGCCATCCAGCGTAGTCGTCTCGAAGCTTATAGCCTTAGAGCTGCTCTCGTACGAAAGGGACTGTTTTGTATAGTTGCCCGCATAGGGCGTCTTTACTTTTTTCTCAGGCTTAGGCGTCGGAGTAGCTTCAGCCTTCTTGTCGTCCTTTTTGTCGTCCTTTTTGCCTTCCGCCTGCTCCTTATTGCCGCTGCTCTGCTTGTCCTCCCGCTTTTGGGGCCGCTTTGTGGGTTCAGGCGTAGGTTCGGGAGTAGGCACTGGGGTAACGACGGGCTGTGGCGTAGCATATCCGGTTATGGCGACGAACGTAGTGTCATCCCCGTACTGCTCGTCGTCCAGATATCCTATATCCACCATCACGAAGGTATCCGCTTCTGTCTTTTTTGCGCAGCCAAAGGAGCACAAAAAGCCTGCCGCCATCACTGCCGGCAAAGCCCTTTTGGCCGCCCTATAAACAGGGCCCTTTTTTATGCCGGCCCATAATGAAGAATTTTCCTTCCTGTACATGATTTGATTATAAGTCCCGTAAAAAAGGCTGTCAACAAAGAGGGAGCGTTTGGGGAAAAAGTTAACAGTTAAGCCATAAGGTCAGCAAGTATGCCGGTATGCTCCAGAAGTATCTTGAGGCCCAGGAGTATGAGCATCACTCCTCCTGTCAACTCGGCTTTTGACTTGTATTTCGTCCCGAAAACGCTGCCAACCTTTGCTCCCGCCATGGATATGATGCAGGTGGTGCAGCCTATAATGCTCACCGCGCCGACTATGTTCACATCGAGAAAGGCGAAGGTTATGCCTGCTGCAAGGGCGTCTATGCTGGTAGCCACTGCGAGCATGAGCATGGTCTTAAAGGAGAGCGAGCCGCTGTCCCTGCCCGCGTCCTCGTCCCTTGAGAGCGCCTCCCGTATCATATTTGCGCCTATGAGTGAGAGCAGTATGAAAGCCACCCAGTGATCTACCGACTGTATGGCATTGCTGAAACGGGAGCCCAGGAAGTATCCTATCATTGGCATAAGCGCCTGGAAGCCGCCGAACCACAGGCCCACTATGCCCGCCTTTCCCATATCTATGCGTTTCACAGCAAGGCCTTTGCATATTGATACGGCAAAAGCGTCCATGGACAGGCCGACAGCCAGAATGAGTATCTCCAATACGCTCATCAGCTTTTGTACCCCTCTCTCGGTAAAAACCGCAAATGGCTTGTAATTATATACTCATTTCATATTATAAGTCAAGGGCGTCCACATGATGAACGTCCCTGACCTTAGCTATGTATTACTTTTGCAGCTCCGCAAGGCGATGCTCCAGCTTGGCGAGCATATCCTTAGCCACATCCAGCTTGTTCTTTTCCTCGTTGATGACCTTCTCGGGAGCCTTGGCAACGAAGCCAGGGTTGCCCAGCTTGCCCTCTGCGCGGGCGACCTCGCCCTTCATTCGATTTATCTCCTTGTTTACCCTCTCTATTTCCTTATCTATGTCGATAAGCTGATCCAGGGGTATGAAGGCCTCGCCCATGGCGCATACGGCGTTTACCGCTCCCTTGGGTATGCCGTTCTTATCCTGCTGAACTATCACGTTCTCCGCGCCTGCCAGCTTCATAAGATATGCTCTTGCCATCTCGAAGGCAGGGGCGTTCTCGGCAGGAGTGACCATGTACACGGCGGTGCGCCTTGCGGGAGGCACGTTCATCTCTGCACGGAGGTTCCTTATGGAGCGGATAACGTCCATCACGCCCTCCATCTCCTCTGCCTCCTCAGCAAACTGGAAGTCATTGGTGTACTTGGGCCAGCTTGCGCGCATGATGGTCTCCTCCGCGTTTGGCAGGCTTTGATACAGCTCCTCCGTAATAAACGGCATAAAGGGGTGAAGCAGCTTCATGGAGTCGCCCAGCACCCGGACCAGTATAGCCTTCACGTTTGCCTTGGCGCTCTCGTCATCGCCGTAAAGGCGGGGCTTTGCCATCTCTATGTACCAGTCGCAGAACTCGGTCCAGATGAAATCATATACCTTCTGCGCGGCGACGTTGAGCTCGAAGTTGTCCATATTGGAGGTGACTTCACCTGCAACGGCGTTGAGCCTGTGGAGTATCCACTTGTCGGCGATATCCAGTTTTGCCATGTCTATATCGCCTATCTTCTCATCGCCAATGTTCATCTGAACAAAGCGAGAGGCGTTGTAGACCTTATTGCAGAAGTTTCTGGCGGCCTCCACCTTTTTGTTGGAAAAGCGCATGTCGTTGCCCGCGCTGTTGCCGGTCACCAGGCTGAAGCGCAGGGAATCCGCGCCATAGTCCTTTATTATCTCAAGGGGATCTATGCCGTTGCCAAGGGATTTGGACATCTTGCGGCCCAGCTCGTCCCGGACTATGCCGTGTACATATACCGTGTCAAAGGGTATCTTACCCATGACCTTAGTTCCAAACACTATCATTCTGGCTACCCAAAAGAAGATTATGTCGTAGCCGGTAACCAGAGTGCTGGTGGGATAGAAGTATTCCAGCTCAGGGGTCTTGTCCGGCCAGCCCAGCGTGGAGAAGGGCCACATGCCGGAGCTGAACCAGGTATCCAGCACGTCCTCGTCCTGATGGACCTTTGCGCCGCAGACGGGGCACTTTTCGGGCGGGTCCAGAGTTACTTCTATATGGCCGCAGTCGGGATTCTCGCAGTAATAGGCGGGTATCCTGTGGCCCCACCAGAGCTGGCGGGAAATACACCAGTCCCTGATGTTGTACATCCAGTTGAAGTAGGTCTTGTTGAACCTTTCCGGCACGAACTTTACCTCGCCCTCCTCCACCACGCGGATAGCTTCTTTGGCAAGGGGCTTCATGCTCACGAACCACTGGAGGCTGGTGAGGGGCTCGACGGTATTATGGCAGCGATAGCAGACCCCTACGTTGTGGGCGTAGTCCTCTATCTTCACAAGGTTGCCGCTCTTTTCCATATCGGCCACGATAGCCTTGCGGCACTCCATGGTAGTCATGCCGGTATAAGGCGCTCCCAGCTCGTTCAGGTGTCCGTCGTCAGTGAATACCCTTATGCGGGGCAGGTTGTGGCGCACGCCTACTTCGAAATCGTTGGGGTCGTGGCAGGGAGTGATCTTAACTGCGCCGGAGCCAAACTCCTTCTCCACGTATTCGTCCGCAACTATGGGTATCTCGCGGCCCACTATGGGGACTACGACGGTCTTTCCGATAAGATCCCCATAGCGTTCATCCTCGGGGTTCACGGCTATGGCGGTATCGCCAGGTATTGTTTCTGGACGGGTGGTGGCGCAGATTATGGAATAGCTCTTGTCGGGCGCGTCATAGCGGACGTGCCAGAGGTGGCTGGCCTGCTCCTCGTACTCCACCTCGGCGTCCGAAAGCGCCGTCTGGCATACTGGGCACCAGTTGATTATCCTGTCGTCCCTATATATAAGGCCTTCTTTGTAAAGGTCTACAAACACCTTGGTGACCGCCCTGTTGCAGCCCTCGTCCATGGTGAAGCGTTCACGCTCCCAGTCACAGGAGGAGCCCATTTTACGCAGCTGCTTTACGATGGTCCCGCCGTACTCGCGGCGCCACTCCCATGCGCGCTTGAGGAATGCTTCGCGGCCTATGTCGCGCTTGTCTATGCCCTCCTTTGCCATCTCAGTGACTATCTTTACCTCAGTGGCTATGGAGGCGTGATCCGTGCCGGGAAGCCAGAGCGTCTCGTAGCCGTTCATGCGCTTATAGCGTATTATGGAATCCTGGAGGGTATTATCCAAGGCGTGGCCCATGTGCAGCTTGCCGGTTATGTTTGGCGGCGGCATAACTATGCAGTAGGGTTTCTTTTCGGGGTTGGCTTCCGCATGGAAGTAGCCCTTCTTTTCCCATTTTTCGTAGAGCCTGCTTTCCACGTCGGAATGGTCATAGGTCTTGGGCAGTTCTTTGCTCATGTCTCTTCCTCCTGTATTTTAAGAAATAATATGCAATAAAAAATCCGCCCCGTCTTTGCAACCAAAGGACGAGCGGACCCGCGGTACCACCTTTATTGAGCGCAATGCGCTCCTCTTTTGCGCCGTAACGGGGCGCGTCCGCCGGGAACTACTGTTATTTCACCCCCGGGGCTCCTAAGCGACCTTCTGCCCTCTCCTTGCAAACAGCCCTTTCAGCCGGCGGGGCCGTCTCTCTTGTGCGGTATGAGCGCATACTCCTCTTCATCTTTGCCATTATTTACCATCAGTTGACAAGGACACACAAGGTTTTAGGAGCCAAACAGCACGGCATAA
>ERZ780157.592-NODE-592-length-46922-cov-7.954232_pt1 | contig 46922 bp, 41 predicted proteins | sample MGYA00511169_ERZ780157 | MGnify/ENA primary metagenome ERZ780157 (study PRJEB29588, sample SAMEA1965149) | human gut metagenome | biome: human gut; feature: human-associated habitat; material: faeces | place: Denmark | collected 2008/2010 ...
CCGCCGCTGCGCGGCGGCGCGGGAACAAGATCAAAAGACGCCGCAATCAGGCGAACCTGCCTTTTTTTTTGCGTCTTTTTTCTTTTTTTACCTTTTTTCCCGAAACGCCGAAAAGCCCCTACGGCATTTTTGATTTCAAAATGCGGGGCAAGCCAAAATTTTATTCGATTGTAAAGAAGCTATGCAGCTCCGACAACGTCGCATAGAAAGGCGAGCTCGTCGCTACGTTTCCAAAAATACGGCGGGTCAACAAATGACCAATCAATCGGCCCGTCGATCTCAATTGTAAAAGCATCATCATCCTGCGTTTGGGACCCATGAAACAAGCAACCGTATAGCAGGTAGGTCTTGCCCATATCCGCACGGCAGAACATCACATCTGTCTCGGTATCGACTATCATCGCGCACTCATCCGCAATATTTCTGCTGTAGATTGCTCTATGTCCGCCTTTTCCAAGATATTTGCTGATATATCCGACCGCGTGAGTATAGTCCTGACCACCCGGCTCGATCGCCTTGAATTCATTATTCCCCCACTTGTCGAAGAAGCTATTGCTGGTAAGGATCTCACGCCGACGTCGTTTCTTGGAATATTGAGCCCGCGCATAAAAATACCCTGGCATAGCCATTCCGCTTGCTCTCTTGGGAATCTTAACAAGATAGTGATAATGCAAGCGACCGCCTTCCTCGCCCTCCTCAGGGCATCCTTGATAGCGCCAGCCATACGTATACGTCAGGTTTTCAAGCGCCTTCTTAATACCCTTTTCAAAGGCATTCCTGGAGGTCTTCTTATCGTCATAAGTAAACGTTACAAGATAATTATAGCCGTTCATATACGCTTTCTTCTTGAAGCGCTTCTGACGTTGAAAACGATTGAACTCACAGCGCCGACACTCCTCATCAATCCAAAGCGCGTCAACAGCGGTCTCGGCAAGTGCCTCAAATCGGGCATCGTTCATCAAAAGCAATTGGACATTCTCACGCAGCTCGTCGCCGAGGAGCCCACGAGAGGACACCTCCTCAAAAGCTTGATCAAAAAGTTTTTTCTCCGGGGATCGAGGAGCCCTTGGCTTCTTCTTCACTTTCGTTGGGGACTCCTCAGGCTCAAGCGGAATCTCACGCCCAACATACTGACCGTTCTTGCAGGTCACCTTCATCAACAATTCCATATCATTTTTCCTTTCAAAAAGCAAACGGATCGTCATCCTCCACAGGAAATGAACCCGATCCTGTATCGTCAAAATCGGCGTCCTTATACTTGTCGAGGAGATCCTCGACATCTCGAACAAACTCTTCATGCTTGTCCGGTGCAACACGCTCCGAGAACATCCGATGCAGATCAATCACAAAGTAATCGTTCTGCATGAGCATCTCGTTATCGCTCATGCGCAAGCCCGCATAGCAGGGATAGTCATTGATACCGACGTTAGTCTCCAACTGACGGCGCCGGAAGAAATCTGAATAGCAATCGGTCGAAAACCGATTTGCATAGATTTTCTTTGTCGCAAGATAATATTCATGCAGCTCGACCCCAGCAGTCGCGCTAGCATTCTGGCCGAAGTTACGCCCAGACTGCTTCTCAATCGTCAGTGTGAACACGCCATATCGGTTGTAATATTTCCAATAATAGCGCGAGAGCAGCGAGACAGCATTTCGCACCAGGAAGATCAAAAGAAAATTATCCTTGCGCACATTACGAACCTTGTAATGCCAATCCATCATCGGCTCATAGACCCAATCATAGATCATATCGGAAATCACAAAGTTTGGCATCACAAGCTCGAGCGAGGAACATTCCGCGATCGTGAGAATGTCCATGTTATCGCGGAGCTCGGCGGGAACCTTCTCGGGCCGTTGCTCATCCGACCATTTGCGGATAAACGGCACGTTATCAACCATAGTCTGTGCATGACGGCACATCATGTCTGAATAGGCATAGTTATCGTTCTTTTGGTTACATTCCTTGGCATCTCGCTTCATGCCCTCTGTACCGTGTTGATTCGGCCGGGACTTGCCCTTCTCGGTATCAATATAGATACCGAAGCCGAAGGAGCCCGCGTTGCGGTTATCCTTGACGATCGTCTTGCCGAGTCGCATAATATCCTGGTCCAGGATATGAGAGTATTTTTCATACTCCTTCTGCTTACGGGGATCGCGCTCAAAGAAATCCGAATCCCAAAGAGGAAAGCAATCCTTCTCGCCCTTGATCCGATCATCGGTGCGGATCGCATAGTTTGAAACAATATACTGTGCTGTTATATAGACAAAATAAGCCTTTCCGTATGTACGAAGGGTGTCATAGATCGAAACAACCTTGAGCTCGTCACAACGGTCCGCGCCAAAGGTCTTGACGTCATAACCGAAAAGCTCCCCGTCCTTTTCCAGCTCATTGATCCAAAGGTCGATCGAGGGATTGTTATAAATCACATGAGCCTCGATCTGCTCATTGAGTGCCTTTTCAAAGCGCTGGATCGGAAAATTCGGAAATAAAAGGTCTTGACGAAAAAGGATCTTCAAAGCCTCCCGGCGATAGACATTGACCATAGAAAGCGCGAGGTCCGTAAGCATCGTCGTTTTCTTGGTACCCATAGGGCCGCAAATAAGCAGCACCAAGGGCAGCAGCTTTGCAAAGCCGCAGTTCATCGCCTCGCGATGCCGAAGCTCGTCCAGGCCCTTTCTCTGGCGGCTACGGTCAAACCAATACCAAAACAGACCAATCCAGAACACCGCAGGCGCTCCCGAGAGCATCACGGCAAAGTCGATCACAAGCTTGACCAGGATCTGCAGCAGCTCCGGCGAGAAGAAGGTTGTCGGGTCCAGGAAGAACAGCGCAAGAAAATAGTAGTAAACCGCTACAAGCTCGACCACAAGAGTCACAACATTAAGATTACACAGCCAGAGAGCCGCGAGAATCCATTTGTAGGCGCGATTGCGCTTTTCACGGCCAAACACCCACAGAGAGCACAGAAAGCTCCACACAGGGTACAAGGCGTACCGATAGAGGGCTTTCAAGCCTCTAACGGAAAGCGTATCATACCCGGGGGCACGTTTGTTCGGTGAAAAGATAATCGACTCACCCAGGAGCTTGATGATGTAAACCAGCGGCAACGCGATCAGGAGGATGCGCGAGATATTAAACAATCCGTCACAAAGCCAGAGCATGAACATCTGCGCATTCTCTGCGTCGATCATGGCAAGACCGAGCGCAATCACCTTCTCATAGAACGAATCAAAATCGAAGGTGACCACCTCGCGCCAGCCATTGTCGATCGGTGTCAATATCCCCGTGCCGACCTCAAGCTCCCATCCAAAATGATCGAGAATCTCGGGAAAAGTATTTCCGAACCAGAGCTTGAGGCTGTCCCAAAGCTCCTGCAGGCTCTGCCAAGCTCGCTCTACGCTGTATCGGTATCGGAAGATCAGGAGTGCCAGGGAGACAAGGCACAAGCCGATCAGAACGTAGTGTCGATAATCTATTTTCTTTTTCGTGCCTTCCAACCCGGCACCCCCTTTCATTTCACAAGTGCGTCCACGTGTAGCCCACGTAGAGAACAATCAACACGCAAAAAACTGCGCAGATAATCTCGACGACGTATTGCTTTTTCACTGCTGCGTATAAGCATGACCCGCTTCGATCATTGCGGTAGGCGGTACAGACGTGCTACCGTCCGACAGACGCAGCTCAGCACCTTGATAGAACACATATTCAGAATACGTGCCGCCTTCAACAGCAGAAGATGTAAACTGATCATCAACGTTATAATCGGATGCAACGAACTTTGCCCAAGTCATACCAACCTCGAACGTGAAGGTAGCACCTTCGCAAGTAAAGGTTGCTGTCTGAATCGGTTTGGTTGTGGTATACGCCATGCCGGCAACAGGCAGTGATCCATAAGTCACAACGTTTCCGTCGGTATCATAAAAGCGCTTATTCTGATAAAGAAGATCCCCACCGTCGATCGTAAGACCGTCCGGATCATACCCAAAGACAAAATCCTCGAAGCTCAACCATGCCTTGCAGGTAAAGGAAGCACCGTCGATCGTAAACGAAATATCGGAAGAAATCGTGGCATAGCTCTTACCATTCTCAGGAGCATCATCAAAATCTGCACCCTTTACGATTCTGTTGTTATAAACAACGTAATAGTAAACATGCGAACAGCCGGGAACGTCATCCCAGGAAGTAAAATTGCCGACCAACATAATACCGTCAATATAGATCGTAGTCATGATGTCTTCCGTCCCTTCATAAGCATCGAATACGTCACCGGCATAGTAAACGCCGCCGTCAACGATGGTATCGCCGTATACAACTTTTTCCCCATTCAGCATCAGATAGCAAACGCCAACCTTAACGTAATAGCATTCATCGGATGCCTTTCCACACGAAAAAGGAGATCCCGTTGCAAGTGAGGTTTCAAGATAACTATCCCAAACGCCCGCACCTCGATAAATGGAACCATCAAAGTTATAGATCTTACCTGCAAACTCAAACGAGGAAAGATAATATAAATACTCAATATCCTGCGACACCAAAGTTGTCACATGAACAGGCTCGTCGTTTACAGAATCACAAATAGCAACTCCGTCAAAATACACATAGTATTCATCCTTTGTGAGATTGGGGATCGTACCGGCATCAACTACCTCCGACCAAGTCAAGGACGTATCGCAGGCATATTTCTTGCCGTTGATCACAACGCCCTCAACAGGTTCATCGGTTTCCGTTTCATCCGATCCGGTTGTTTCATCCGATCCGGTTGTTTCTGCTTCGATCGTGTTATCTTCCTTTTCGGAAGTGTTCTTTTTGGGGCCGACAATTTCCACAACCAGCGTCAAGATCAGGCAGGATGCGAAAAAAATCACCAGAAATTTAACAAATTTTGACATATCTTTTTCCTTTCTTTTTTTGTTTGTTTGTCATGCGACCGTATAGTCGCATCCGTCTTCAATCAGATCATACACCGTAAAGCCAAGATTCGTCTCTGGGTGACGGATCGGAATACCATAATACATGAGATCGTCGATTTGAGAGCCATCCGAAGCAGGATTGATCACGATGCAATTACTTGTGTAATACTTAGAGCGCATGAATTCCTCCCAGGTCATACCGATCTCAAAGAAGAATTCCTGTCCCTCAATTGTAAATCGACCAAGTACAACAGGTGCGTCCGTTCGCGCATCTGTTGCCGCATCCGTTGCATCCTCACTCTCGGTCATCTGCTCACTCGAAAAAATCGTTCCGCCTGCATCTTCATGATAAAAAACAAGCGCAAATGTGAGCAATACGCTCAAAGCGAGGATCGCAAGAATAAGCTTTGTGATTTTTGGAGTCATTTCTTTTCTCCTTTCTTTGCAGAAGCAGGCTTCACACCCGTTTCGCGGTAGGTTCGCTCAAGAGCGGCATTAAGAAGATCATCCATTTCACGTTTTTTACGATCCGCTTCGCGAGCTGCCCGATGCTTACGCTCGTGATCTTCAGCTCGACGAGCCTCCTCTGCATCCTTGCGTTTAGCAGCATTCTCTTGACGTTCATCAACACGTTTTCTGAGCTTATTACTCAATTTGCGATCCGAATCGCGTTGACGTTCAACCTCACGTTTTCGATTCGCATCATGAGCTCGCTCTTTCTTTGTAAATTCGTAAGTTTCCGCACGTCTCGACTCATCACGAGATTTTCGATCTTCATCACGAATTTTCAGCTCCCAGGAAAGCGTACGATCTTCATCGCGTCGTTTTTCTTCTCGATCCTTTCGTTTTTCTTCTCGATCCTTTCGTTTTTCTTCACGAGCTTTCAAGAACCAAGTTGCTTCGCGATCTTCGTCGTGTTGTCTGTCAGTAACTCTTCTACGAGTACGATCATAATTCCGATCCTCATCATGTTGATTATCCACTACACGCTTGCGACCAGAATCATATTCCCTTTCGCGATTCGTAGATTCACGATCTGCATCACGCTGCCGATCAACCTCGCGCTTTCGTTTGCGGTCATAAGACTTTTCCCGGGCAGAAAAGATGCTCGAAATGCCCTTCGTGATACCGCCGAAGATCTTACCAAGTATTCCAAAGACCCAACCAAACAGAGGACCAAGGATCGGAGCCGCAAGAGAGAACAAAAACGCTGCGACAAGCAGGCCACCAACGATCATAAGAGCCTTCGCCCAACCTTTGAGAGAATCCCAACCAAGGCCGTCATCCGGATTTTCGGGAAGCCCGGGCTTTGAATCAGGGTGATCTGCGGGTGGCAAATCTCCCGTGATGTCAACAGGCGAGCAGATCGCAGAAACCGATTTCATCGTACCTTGCATATCTCGGAAGGTAAACTCCAGGATATCAAAGTCGTCAAAGATCGTACGCTCGAAGTAATAGTGATTGCCCGAATATTTTATATTACTTAGAACATTCGGTCCATCATAACAGATAATCGGATCAGTAAAATAATCCGTCTTTGCAAAATGCATCAAATACACCGTCGAGCCTACAACACCATTCGTCAAGTCGGTTTTGATATTCTCGCTGGTGGCATACTTCAAAAGCGCGTCCGCTTCCTTCACTCCAACATAATACTTGTTTGCAATCGCAGTTTCCTCGATTGCATCAAGGTTTGACCCAAAGCTTTCAAAGAAAGACGGATCCACACGTTGGAGCCATTCAACGTTAGCGATCTCGTCACGAGAGTCTTTCAGGAACCAACCAAGGAAAGGATGCACCTGCGAATAATCGTATCGGGTGAATTGCATAGGCTTCTCGCCTGCGGTAATTTCGTAAGGATTGTAGCCAAGTATGCGACCGGAATCTGCTCCAAGTTTCGAAGAAACAGACATGCAGCCCGCTTTATTTTCATCAAAGAAAGTGAGAATATCACTCGCAGCGATGCCTTCTAAAGAAGATTCAAACAAAGCGGCGGAATACCGAATATCTCTATCAATAGAAATAGTTCCCTTAGTTCCGTCAGCTCCAGACACAAAAAAGTCCAAACCAAAACCGTAATCAGCATAGTAAGTGACATGTGTTTCGCCAAAGAAATGATCAGCCCGTTCAATAGCAACATTCTGGGAAATAAAAGAGAATTCCAAATTACTTGTACTTGTAGCAATTGGACTATGATACAAATAACCATTTTTCTTAATTTCTCCATTAACAGTCTGATAAACCTCATCACTGTCCGTCACAATGCCGTTAAGCTTGTACTCATTGTAAGAGCCCTTTACGGAATAGAGGCCTCGGAGGTCCTCGTCGCCATCCCAATTGCCATACTTTTTGAGATAGTAATTCGGGATCGCGAAGTAAACGCCGCTGATTTCGTACTTCCAGCCCTCGCCCTTGTCGCTTGTATCACTCAGCCAGCTCGTTGGATGCAGCTCGATCGGGATCGTTTCAAAGCGTTCGTATCTCATTTTCAATGAGTCATTGGATTGATCTCGCTTTGCATTAAAACCGGCATTAAAGCCTTGAAACGCAAACCAAGTGGAAATATCATACTCTTTCGGAGACGTTTTTCCTTGAAACTGCATCTCGATCCCGGTCGTGTAATACACACGCTCATTAGAACTCATCGCTTTCAAAAGGGCAAAATCGGTTGACGCAAAATTGACCTTATACTTATAAAGCGTATGATCATTCGAAAAGCTCACAAGCTTCAGCGGATATTTTGCAACCTCCGACTTTGTTCCATTCGATCGCTTCACCTGCAGCCCAATCCGATTATTCGTGGTTGAGGTCAAGGGAACGCCGGAAGGATTATAAATATAGACATACAGTCCATAATAATCCCAGACTTCCTTCTTGGCATCAAAACCAAATTCGATCAATCGAATCAAAGAGAGGTATTGGCTGCCATCGTCAGTCCGCATCGTTTCGTCCAGGATCAGTGCATCAAACTCATCCTTATCCAAAAGCTCCTCAAGATCATCGACCACGTAAGACGAATCGAGATCAACGTATTTTCCCGTCACAGTTGCCGCCGACGCCGAAAAGCCAAACAAGGTAGGAAGGACGCACAGGATCACAAGAACCAAACAAACGATCCGAGACGTTAAGAAACGTTTTTTCATTTGTGTCACCTCACTTTTGAGCAAGCGTGAAGACAACCTCCTGCGCCACAAGAACCTTCATTGTCTCATACGATTCGGAGCAATTCTCCCAATCGCCTTGTGCAACGATGAAATAAAGCGTAAAGCCGTCGGTGTAATCCGGCGTCTTAAAAATCACTTTATTCGAATAAAGATTGCCACGGTTCAAGAGATACGTTGTCGAAAAATCAGATCCGGTATAATAGCAAAACGCGGGATGAATCCCATAGTACGGCGTATCAATACCGCTACCAATGATCCAACTCAGTTCATACGTGGTATTAGGCTCAAGCCCATCCACTCCGAACATAAATTGAATCATACCGGTATCCTCCCTGCGCCGACACATCACCGTCGCGTCATGATTCGTAGCAACAACGTCACCCGAATGATCCGGGAGCGTTTCCGCCTCGCCGGTTTCGGTCTCAACAGCCATTGTATCGGTTTCGGTTGGAATATTCACTTTTTCGCTTGATCCGGTCCTACCCTTGGTAACAGCAACCGAAATCAAAGTAACGGAAAGACAAAGAACGAGAAGGAGCAAAAGCGGTTTAATAAACACCGATTGTTTTAACATGTTTTTCTCCTTTCGGGGGAACCGAGGACAACACGCCCCCGGTTCCCATGCAAATTATTTATAAAATTCGATCTCTTCCTTACCATCGGCGAGCGTGGGACGAATCGTCTTTGCGATCAAAAGATTAGTGTCTTCCTTCACCTTAATCGTGAACGTCACGACTGCAGTATCAGTAAGCGTAAAGGTTGCACCGAATTCCTCGTCATCCGAGCCGGCATAGTAGTCCATACCGCCAACCTGGGCAACCAAGATCACATCAGAATCTTCGTCGCAAGTCCAACCGCCAAGTGTGTAAGTGCCCGCAGGAAGCGTCTTGGTCGTAACGGTCGCGCTCCAATCCTCGTCGCATTCACCGCGGAGCTGAATCACGCCATCATCGTCAACGTTGACGGAAAGACCGTTCTGGAGCTTCTGGGACTTGATATAGTTATCACCGACGGTGATCAGGTTTTCATCATTGCGAAACTTCCAATTCGCGTTGTCAACAGCGATCACGCCGAGCAAAGTAAAGCCAAGGCCTACGGCAAGAGCGATCAGGAGCATCCGCGCCCATCCGGGCAAACGGCGACGGCTACGGGTTTGATTGTTTTTAGACATGATATTTTTTCCTTTCTTGTCTGAATTTTGTTTATTTGTTTTTAGAAAAAAATGCCGAAAAGATTTTACAAAAGCAAGCTCGTTCGGGTCATATATATCACCACCACCTTAAAAAAAGCAAAGAGCCAACAAACCGCCCGCAAACCGGGTGGCCTATTGGCTCAAAGGCTCTAATTTTATGTTACTGTCCGGGACAACGGGCAGGACTCTGATCCGCCGACATCTGCGGCAATAGATCTCGATCCGGCCCGTTGTATCGGGCGAACAGTTTAGCAGGAATTTCCCGCAAACGGGACATTCAAGACGCTTGGAGCAGCTCTCCGAGGGTAGCATTTACGATCAAAGAAGCCCCCTGCGCTGAAGATAAGCAATCATCGAAGTCAGCGCATTCTGCGAAAGCACGTCACGAGGGACAAGGGATACGATCATCGGAATGTCATTGAAAACACGCTGCACACAGTAGTTATAGCTCTTGGAGTATTCCTGATACTGAAAACCGAGCAGCAGATAATTCTGATCTTTCGGAAGATCGAGGAAAAGAAGATCGAGAGCTTCATATGCATCACGGTTCTTCTTGTCAGCAACACGGAATTCCGCACGAAGAATATGCTTACGTTCGTTCCCGTCCGCATCCTTAACACCAAGGCCAATCTTCATCTGCGTCTCATAAGAATACATGCGCTTTCCTTTACTTACAAAAGGAGTTCTCTGTACTCTGACGCCCGGAAATTTCCATTTACCCTGCGACACCTCCGCAGCTTCATCGTCGCTCTCTACGTCGCCCGCCTCAAAGGCAAACGCATCATCGAGCTCAGCGTCGGTTACGGGTGCAGGATCGTTCGCGATATCTGCAACAAGCTTTTTGGCAGCTTCCTCTGCCTCGGGGGTAATCATGGTTTCTTTTTCGTTTTTCATTTTGAAAAATCCTTTCTTAAAAATATTTTTTGTTATTTCACTACCTGGAAAAAGTCTTGGAAATCACTTTTGTACTTGATCAGATCAACAAACGGCAAGCAAGACACATCACCTCCAAGCTTGATGATATTACTCTGCAATCGGCAGAGCTCGTTTACAAACGCGTCCTTATAATTGTGATAAACGTAAGACTTCACATAATAAAGAATCGCGTCAAGGTTTGCAACACCCAGGACCTCCGACCGATAAACGGTAAACCAAATATCTTCATCGGCCAAAAATTCCGGGGAATCGGACACCGAAAGGCAGTCGAGCGAAGCATGCGCATCCTCCTTCCAGCATCCGGGACCGCCGATCGCTACAACGAGCTGCTGCTCGATCGGAAGATAAAACCCGTTTCCACGGTTCCTCTCGATCGCCTCGGCATCGAGCACGAGGACCCTTTTATAAAGACAAGGATCGTCCGAGTGCGTGCGAGGGATCACGTGACGTTTATCGAGTCGATCAAATCGGTGAAGCTGACGCATGCGCAAATCGTGCATCACCATACAACGATCGCAAATGCCATGTCTACGCGCTTCCAGAATCTCTTTAGCACGTCGAGCATCCACGGTCTGCCCTTCCGTCATGTAACACGCCTCCGGTTTCATAAAGAACATTTCAGGCGCCTTACATTCACTTGCTGCTTTAACAAGAAAATCCGACATCACTTTTTCACCTTTGCGGAAATACCGAATCGCTCAAGATTCTGCCGAAAGTAAACGCCAAGCTTTTCAAAAACCAGAGAACCAAGCTCCTGATCCTGCACCTGCAATCCCGTCATGTTCTCATCCAGAACGTCAAACAGAAATTGCATCTGCGAAAGCAGGATGTTCACCTGAATCACGCGAGGATCCTCCGACTTTTCTTTTTTGGCGTTATCAGCAGAAAGCTTCTCTACCCTGGCCGTAAGCTCGGTCTCAAGCTTGTTTTGAAATTCCTCCCGGGCTTTTGAATATGCATCCTTTTCGATGCGCTCCAGCTCCTCGGCAGTCGGTGCATTCACGATCTTCTCGACTACCTGCGGATGCTCCTTCAGCTCGTCAAGCTCGCCCTGGAGCTTATCTGCACGACGTTCCTGCTCGGTGGCACGCATTTTCGCCTTATTAACAGTATCGGAGACCGCCGCAAGCCTTTTCTCAAGCGATCGCACATCCTCTTGGCTTGCAATTGCCTGCTCGAGCTCCTCCGCCTTCTTACGGGCATCGTCGCGCTCCTTCACAAGACGCTTGATCTCACGCGCCGACATTTTGGTGACGTCAGTCTCATTCACAAGCGTCTCACGTTCACCAGGAGGGAGAGGAAAGAGCGCAACCATCTGACTGTAATTCAGATCGGCAAATACGGGAACCTTCGCGGGGTCAAACTCACGGTATATACGCATCAGATTCTGCGCGGTGTCCTCCGAATAATCCACGTTCTCCTTGAGCCAGGTTCCCCATTGGCCCGCCTCGACCGTTTCCTTCGCCTCGATCAGGAGCCGTCCAATCTCTCGCGCCGATCGTGATGCAGAGGCATGCGCCATCTGCAAAAACCGAAACGTTTCGGTTTTTATCTGATTGATCTCCCGGGCTATCACCTCCGGAGATCGTATCAAATCCATATTTTCTTGCATATTCACCTCACGCTGTTATTATTTTTGCTTTACTCTGCTTCGGTTGCGGTTGCGTTGCACCGCCACCGTTCTGCAACCATCTGATCCAGCCGTCAAAGAAAGCACGTTGCTTGGGAGTACGAATTGCTTTATTATTCGCACCATGTACCTGCCGTAGATCTGCATCATGCATCTCGATCGTATATAGCGGTTTTTCAGGATTCTCGCAAGATCGCATAAAAAGGATCGTTGTATCGCCAGACATATACCGATCGACATACGTCCCGACACAATGATGCAATGCTTTGCCTTCGGCAATGATCTCGTCACCGTTCTTCGGCAGTCGAATCAAAAACTCACCGTCGGAATACTCATAAAACCGTTTTCGCGATTTCAACCGCATTGCCTTAAGCTTTTCCTTTCGCACCTGCTTGAGCGTTTGGGAAACCTTCATCGCACTATCATGTGCCTGTGTCAAATTCTTCGGAAAAGCTACGTTATGCTCAGTGAGATCATATCCACACTCCTGCGCCATTTGAACGTAATCCTTATAGGTGTAATATTGATCCTTATGACGTTCCATGTAATTGCGCGTTTTTTCAAACGAATAACCCGTTAAATGTGATGCGCGAAGCAAGCAGCTCGCCCAATACGTAATGTTTGAAGACTTCGCAAAACCACGATTACACACAAGGAAGTCAACGACTTGCGCAAACTCTTTATCGGATCGCACAAGGTGCTTGAGATCGAACACGTATTGATCCAACGGAATTTTGTTCTTGCAAAGAACGTTCCATTCGTGCTTGGAAAGGCCAAAAAAATTCAAAGGATCCTTTGCCTTCCAATTCAACCGAATATCCTTCACGCCGCTCTCGACATACTTGTTCAGCGTGTCCATACAGCCCGTCCGGGCAAAGAGCTCCGCACTTGGCCTCTCAACGTATCGGCACAAATATCGCATCGGAAAGCGTCTCACGATCTTCTGCTCCATATACTGATCCAGGCAACAATACTTCAAAAATGTTTCGGAAAGCGTCGACGTTCCGACCGTCCAATAAAAGGGCATGTTATAGAACATCTTTTGCCATGGCTCGCGAGGACTTTTACATTGCAACCAATACCCGAGATGACCGGTATATTTGCCGTTTGCAACCTCCAGATAATCCCAATACCACACGGAATACATCCGCGTGGACCGCCACCGAGCATACCAAGCACCGGGCTCGAAGCAATAGCTTGCTTTTTCCACAAAGACGAGATCGGCACGCCGATCCGGATGCGGTTCAAACAAGATCGAGTAAGCTCGCGCATAGACACGCTGAAACAGCCCGTTTTTACATTCCGAATTTTCATCGGGAAAGATAAAAATTACGTTTTCATAGCGAGTCAAGCTATACATGCCATGATAAATGTTTGCAGGACGGAACTCCACAGGAGCCTCACAATGCGGGCAAATGGTCTTTGCACCGTACTTGGCGGTCCAAAGAAAATCATCACCGGCAAGCTCGTTTGTGATCAAACGGCGCGCGAAGAACTCATGCCCGCAGCAGGAGCAGATGCCGCTGCGCTTATTGCGTGTCACGTTTTTGTAAAAAACATAATGCTGAAAATACGTATACCGCGCCGCATTAACCATCTGATCGGTCAGCTTCGGCATAGAATCAAAGAGCTCGGAGGCATACGCAGGATTGTAGCTCATCTTCTGATCACCTCACAAATCCAACAGATTCAAGATTACCGCAGGCTTTACCTTTGGAGCATCCTGACTCGGTTTCTGATCCGAAAGGATCACGCGCATTTGCATGTCGATCTGCGATTTCGGGCAGAAGAACTGAACCGCGCGACGGTAAACCTCAAGATCGCTGATACAATTTCCAACGTTCTTCATGATCGCTTCGCAACAGTCAACTACGCTCTTATCGCTATCAAGGATCACTTGTGCCAAATCAGGCGACTGATAGCAAAAGTCTACAAGAGTCTTTACAACCGAAGAATATACCGCTTTTGCATATGAGCCCAACGGTTTGCCCCGATCCTTATTCTCCAATTTCGCAACTGCCTGCTCCACGATCGCCATCTGATCGGGTGGCAGCTCGATCACTCTGCACGCTTTCTTTTCAGCCATGCCACTTCCCTCCTCGCTTCATCTTCAACAATTGCCTCGATCTGATTATCCGGCAGTCCTGCATTGATCGCGTCCAGCACGCGCCTTGACGTAATCCACGTCAACTCGATATGTACGCACCATGCAACGTTCTTTAAGGCGCTCCATGCCCTTTTCAGCAACGCTTTCATATTTTTCATTCCTTTCAAAATACCGAAACGTTTCGGTTTTTAATTCTCCCACTGCTCAAGCAGCTCCCGGCAAAGCCCGGAGTCACGCACCAGCTTTGCCGCTATTACGCGAAAACGGTAAACCGTCAAGCGATAAATATAGGCCAAAGTGTTATTCAAGAAACGCCGTCCGTAAAGCCTTCCGTCACCGTGTTCATCCAACTTATGAAGATCACCGGCAGGAACGTAATACCAACGTTCCTCCTTATCTTCTCCCCTTCCGACAAACTCGGAAAGATAGATAAATGCCTTTACGGCTTCACGTTTATGAACACATCGTAGATCAGAAGATACTGCGTATGGCTCACCTTTACCCAATAATCCTGGACCTTCGGGTCCTTCTCGAGCTGAAGAAACAGCTCGTTCATTTCCCTCTCGATCGTCTCCGGTGGCTCGTTGTCGCGAAATTTCTTGACCTTCACCGTCAACAGACTTTTGTACATCACCTTCCCTCCTCGGTAACTGTTTTTTTACACGCTCGTCTTCATCCGGGCACGTATCGTGATAACCACAGTGCACGCACAAATGACCAAACCTGCATTTCTCGCAGAGATGCTGCAAGCAATCAATCGAGCTCGTTCTGAAATAGCGACATCGGAAGAACTCACAGCGATATGCGCTGTATTCGTTCGTGTCAAGCATTGCCATTGTCGCACATCCTTTCTCGGTATATGCGGAGCTCCTGCAAGCATGCCGCTATAATATCCTCATAGCCCTTTCCGGAACGCGAGCCGCTGATCGCAACCGACAACGTGCTTGCAGAAATATTCATGCCTCTGCCCTGGAGCCGTCGGAGCAACCATTTCGACGTCAGGCCGTGCATGTCGAGCTCGATCTTCACACGCTGCCGCGCCGTCAGCTCGGTCCCGTATCGCTCTGTCAAGTCTTACACCACCTTTCATTTTTTCTTGACATCGGGCAAGTATTGTGCTAAAATAGAAATACCACTAACTATTTACAGCGCCATAACTATGCCCAAATGCGTTTTTCCGCCGTTTTATATGTGAATAAACAGGAGAAACAATGTTTTTAATGATATATCAATCCCTACCTTGACTCAACGAACGTCAAGATTGATCGACATTCCTCAATACGAACGTCGTAATATTTAATCCCGTCTTTTCGTTCCTTCCGGCTCATGCCGGTTTCCTTCGCAACCCGATCAAAGCCGGCCCGGTATTCCTCAAGCATAACCATGCGCTGGCGGACAAAGTTTGCAACCTCTTTCATGATTTATCTCCTTTCAATACGTCCCGGGTGGATCATACCCGTGTATTTCATAATCAGCGAGCGATCCATGAACGACCGCGCCGCAGACTTGACAATAACCGTATGCATCGGCATATTCCCGGCAGGAATGAGCATCGGGCTCGGGCTCGGGAGAACTGTCAAACGGCAGTTGGCAATCCTTGTAGAGATCATCAACCATTCTCTCGACAACTCCTAAAATCTCCCGACATTCCGCGAGGCGAATTTCAAAAAACATCCGACCTAACCGCCTTTGACGCCAGGACAAGCTCTTTGTGTTCGGAATACCATCAAGCGCCTTCTCCAAAGACTCAATCCGCCAACGGAGATATTCAAGAATTTCGTTCATACAGGTTCCATCTCCTCATCCATCAAATCTCGTGCATACATTTCCCGTTCCGCTTCATCGTAGCTTTCAAAGAAATTCTCGACAAAACAGGAAAACGTATATAAGCCTCGTTCCTTCAGAGCAATCACCAAACCTCGACCGCAAGCATGAATCGAGGTCACTTCATCCTTCTCAAATACCCAACCTTCATCGGGCGACCAATAAAGAATATATCCACGGTCGCCAACGCGAGGAACCCGAAGATTGGGGTAACAAACCAGGTGCACCAAAAAATCAAACCCGAGACGTTTCGGTAGTAAGCATTATGATTTTCATTTCTGCTCCCCCTCCAACGGTTCATTCAAATCTTCCAGAGCATCAGTAAACCAACGTTTATGCTCCAAAAAGAAATCATGGTTATGAGACGAACGAAAACAATAGAAAGCAAGAAGACAAGCCGCAAGCTTGCAAAAGCTCTCAATTTCAGCCGCACAGCGAACTGCACCGCCTCGAGTCTTAAACCTTTTTGCGCACAAAAGCGAAACCTTATACCGCAAGTGCCGAACGCAACATTCAATTTCAAATAGAGACATATTATCAAAAGGTGTTTTCATTTCTTCTCACCCTCCAACGGTTCGTTCAAATCATGCAAAGCATCGATATCATTTCCAATCGCTTTTCCCAGCAATCACCGCAAGACCACCGATTAACATTCCCAAAAAAAGGCCAACTATCATACCGATAATATAGTTAAACATTATTTCTAATCTTCCCTTTCACGATTGGTCATTTTTTCACCGATATACAACCGGAGAAAAACAGAAATATCTACCAAGAACGTAACAATCAGGCATGTAAACCATCCGCTAAGGAATGCATCCGAAGTAAAGTCGACTATAAACTTCATTTCCTGCCGCCCTTTCTGTCGATTTTTTTTAACTACAACACAATTCTATCACCAAAAAGGTGATTTGTCAAACATAAATTCACTAAAAAAGTGATTTTTGTATAGATAAACAAATTCAATATCACCTTTTTGGTGATTTTATGGAGGAATTATGGTAATAAAAAGAATTTTACAAGTAATGACAGAGAAAAAAATCTCAAAAAAAGAATTGTCAGAAGCAATCGGCTTTGGAATTAACCAACTTAAACGCTGGGAAGACAAAGGCGAAGCCCCCGACATATACACACTCATGAAAATAGCAAAATACTTAAATATTAACATTAACTTTCTCATAGGAGAAACAGAAACCAAGCGTAGCCTAACCGATCAGGAAATGCTCGATCGGATCACCGAATGCTTCGACCTCTGCGACGGTCCTCGCAAGGCAGCCTTGTGCGTCAAGGCCGAGGAGCTCGCCAAGGAGACGCAGAACCAGGTAAAGCAGACGTCATAAAAAAAGTCCGGGAGCAGATTGCCCTCGGACACAATATAGACCCAGCTTTATTAAAAATACTTTTTACATCAAAGGAGTAAAATCATGAAAAAAATCATCTGCCTAATTCTCACACTCGCACTTCTATTAGCACTAAACGCATGTAATACACAAAAAGATCAGCAACAAGAAACAGAAAAAGAAGCGACAACGGAAAAAGAAACATTGTCACAAGAAGAAATCAGAGATAATATAAAACATTATTTCAACAAAGATATCGTTGAGACTAAAAAAGAAATAGAAAAATCTATTGTACAAATCACTTGCTATAATGGTAATTCAAAACAATTTACATCTATAGGAGTAATCGTTTCCGTACAACTAAAAATATCAGGACCACCAAAAATAATTGTCATATGCCATTTTGAGAGTTTATTTGACGACAATGGAAATGTAGCTGGAAAAATTTATATAAAAGATAAATCAAACAACTCATACAAAGCAAAAATCGAAAGGAATTCTTCAAACATACAATTAGCTATACTAACTTATGAAGCCAGTCCGCTACCAATTGAACCGATAAAGCAGTCGTCATCAACAAAATTACCTAATATCAATGAACCCTTAATTTGCATAAACTCCGAAGGAACATACGGCTTAACATTTTGCGAAGCAATGAATCAAGACGGTTTTTGTATCACTGAACAATATGACGATTCAACAAAAAATATAACAGGAATACTCATAGACTACGGAAACACACTCGCTGGAATATGTCACAAAAGATCAAGCTATTGTGTGCCGTACGAAACAATTAGACAATATATCGATGAATACGAATCCCAACAATAAAACCGAAACGTTTCGGTTTTTGAAAATAAAAAAACAGCAAAGCTCTTGACAAATCCCAAGCTCTGCTGTATAATATAACCGTAGGGCGCACCGATGACGGTCGCTCCCTCGAATATCAGACAGATAACCGTCTATCTTCTCAGGGGCAGACGGTTATCTTCTTTTTGTGAACAATGCGATAACGGCAACAATAAGTAACCCTAATTGCAATGCTTGATCCCATGTAATAAACATTGGCATCACCTTCCTCTCTCAAGGAAGGCAAAAGAAAATTTTACGCTCCCTTGTTTTCAGGAAGCAACCGCCACCATTCATGATGAACCCTACGGGGTCTTTCGACCGTGTTTATTATAGCACGGTCCTTTTCTTTTGTCAAGCCGCAAATACCGAAACGTTTCGGTATTTTTCTTGACCGCAAAACCGACTTTAGAAAAAATCAAAAACCGAAACGTCTCGGTTTATTTCCTTCAAATTTTCATTTTACAAATTCAACCGCCTACAACTGGAAATCGTGTGTGCGGTAATCCCGTACCGAGAGTTCGAATCTCTCTCTCTCCGCCAACAAAAACAGAACATTTGTCTGCCGACAAATGTTCTGTTTTTGTTTATCCAAGCCGCAGGCTTGGCATATCATCGCCGCACGACGTGCGATGCATATCATCAAGGGCGCATCGCGCCCTTGTATCTCATCACGCGCCAGCGTGCATATACCTGCGGCTTGATGATATCCAGACCTTCGGTCTGATGATATACCGCAACAAGTTGCGGATGATATCCACGGCTACGCCGTGATTTGGACGCGAGATTGCGGAAAACTCTTGAATTGCCTTGCAAGATATGATATAATACCCTCGAAGGGAGTGATTGTATGGCTAAAAACTATTTATTGATATATTCAGAACAGCTTGCGACCGATATAGAATTGCTTTGTCAAAATATAAAAGCTCCTTCTAACACTCTTTTTCAAATCCGCAAAAGTTCAAGTAGTGTGTACGCAAATATACGCGAGGCTAATTACGGGCAGAGTAAAGCGGATATGCTTTCAAAATTTGAAATAGCTCTCAAAGAATGTAGCGAGACAGAAGGTTGGCTACAATTGCTGTTCAACACAAATGGTATTGACGAAGAAACATATAAAAACTACAGAAATCTTTGCGGTCGTATCAGACGAATGTTGATTGCGAGTTGCAAAACCTTGAAGGAGAGCATAAAGTGAAGAAAGAGTTGCGGGATAAAATTTTAGAAAAAGTCGGATATGAATTGAATCGTAACGGTTTCTTTATCGCCGATTCATCAAAAAAGTGGATGGTTTTCCACAGAAAAAATGATTCCTACATCGAAATTATCCAGATTGCGCAAGACAAATACGAATCATTTGTCAGAATTTCTGCTTCTATTGCTTTTCTTGATGTCCCAAGTGAAATAACGAATATCGATTATGTATTTTTCAATGAATTTAATGATGGCGACTTCAAAAAAATCAGCACTGATGTTTGCCGTGAAAAATTTTACTTAAAAGGAAATTTTGGAGAGGCTTTCCATTACGGCGATGTTTATTTGGCGTTGGGGCGAGGAATTGTTGGCGTAAATCCCGATTCCAAGAAGCCAATCGGCATCAGACTTAAAAAATTCAATTCTGAAACATATGACAAATTATGTGACCTTATTATACAAAGGCTTAAAAAAGCATATCGCTGGTTGGATAAAAAGAAACAGGGCATCTAATAATTGGGACACCTTTTGTTCGCAATTACCTATATTCAGACACCTTTTATCACGTTTAAGCCACAACAAAAGGGCATCACCAATCGGTGATGCCCTTTTGTTGTGCCGAAGAATGACACGATGAAGAACTCCGCAAGCGTATGCTTGCCGGAGCGTGCGCACAGAAAATGTGCAGTTTCGATTGCAGTTCAGCGCACGCTTGAGTTCTGAATCTCGCTTTCAAAAACAAGGGCATCACCAATCGGTGATGCCCTTTTGTTGTGCCGAAGAACGATATAATGAAGAACTCCGCAAGCGTATGCTTGCCGGAGCGTGCGCACAGGAGGAATGCACAGTTGCAATTGCAATTCAGCGCACGCTTGAGTTCTGAATCTCTCTTTCAAAAACAAGGGCATCACCAATCGGTGATGCCCTTTTGTTGTGGCGAAGAATGATACGATGAAGAACTCCGCAAGCGTATGCTTGCCGGAGCGTGCGCAACCGCCTTACTGGCAATCGCGATACAATGCCTCGTTGGGTGCCAGAACCACTGCTCTGCCGTGCTGCACGCAAACCGTTCCTCTCGCAGATTCCAAGCGTCCGACGATATAGTTCAGATTGGTTTGAATTTGCGTTACCTCCAGCGTTTCCATGTCGTTGCGGAAGGTGTCGAGCATATAGCGGTAGTATCTCTCCTCCGCCTCGTTCTGCTCGATGAAGGTTCGGGTTTGAAGCTCCATGAGATCGTAGTAGAGCTTTGCCGCCTCCTCGGTTTTGAAAAGCGTGACGAACACGGTTTTGTTATCCTTGTTGGTTGCTTCCAGCTGACGCTCGATGGTGATCTCCGTGCCGTCGGTGATCTTCACATTGTACCCTTTATCCGTCAATCTTGCCTTAATTGCTTCAAGATTGTTCATACTCTCATCGGTTGGACCGCCGTTGCACGCTGCCAGGGCAAAAACGCAGACAAAAACCAACAGAAGTGCAAGTGTTCTTTTCCATGCTACCATAAATATTTCTCCTTTTGAGCAGTTGATTATCCTAAACGGATTTGATCCATTATATCACAAAAAAATCAGCTTGTAAAGTCTTTTTTCGGAATGATACTGCAAAAATGGAAATTTTGTCATAGAAGGTCGAACGAAAAAATGCTTTTTGGCGTATATTTTTTAAAAACCATCTATACAAAAAAAGAATTTCATGTTATAATATAGGTAATATATGCTCGAACAAGGAAAGGATCTTTACCTACATCATGGATACAAAGCAAAAGAAAAGCAGCTCGACCGTTGAAAAAAAGACATCCCGCCGAAGCACGGGACGCAACGGCGACAAGCGAAATGAAAAGCGCGTGTGGCAGCCCAAAGCAAGCGCACGCTTTGACCTGAAAAAGGAGCCTGCTCCCAGACGCGAGGAAGCGCTCGACGCCGTAGCGGAAAACGATACGGAGAACGGAATCCACGGCGAATATGAAAACGGTGCCGTGATCGGCAGAAACGCCGTGCGGGAGCTTTTGCGTGCCGAGCGTCCGATCGACAAGCTGATGGTGCAGCGCGGCGACCGCAACGGCTCGATCGTGGTGCTGGTTGCGCAGGCAATTGAGCGCGGCATCCCCGTAATCGAGGTGGAAAAAAGCAAGCTCGACCAAATGGCGGGCTTTGCTCCTCATCAGGGCGTAATCGCGCTTGCCGCCGAAAAAGAATATTGCACGGTTGAGGATATCCTGCAGATCGCTCGCGACCGCGGCGAGGATCCTTTGATCGTGATCTGCGACGGCATCACCGACCCCTATAATCTCGGCGCGATCATTCGCTGCGCCGAATGCTGCGGAGCTCACGGGCTGATCATTCCCAAGCGTCGCGCGGTGGGTCTGACGCCGCTTGTCACCAAGGCATCGGCAGGTGCTGTGGAGCATCTTGCAATCGCTAAGGTTGCAAATATTGCTGCCACTGTGGAGCAGCTCAAGAAGAACGGCGTTTGGACCTATGCCGCCGAGGCAGGTGGCGAGAGCGTTTACAGCACCAATCTGAGCGGTCCCTGCGCAATCGTGCTCGGCAGCGAGGGCAACGGCGTGTCGCAGATCGTGCAAAAGACCTGTGACGCCATCGTTTCGATCCCGATGTACGGTCAGGTTAATTCCTTCAACGTGTCCACCGCCGCAGCGATCCTGCTTGCTGAGGCTGCACGCCGTCACCACGAATAATCACCGAATTTGGAAGAAAGGAGACCTGTGATGAAGAAGCAGAAGCAATACGATCAAAGTGACGTGAACAGTCTCGTTCAAAAATTACAGGCGACCTTTCTCTCCGAGGATAAGAGCGGAAAGAAAAAACAAAGCCCGAAAATGGACGAGGACGATCGCGCATTTCGCAACAAGCTTGCCGCGCTTTTGGAACGCCTGTCGCGCCCTCCGCAGAAAAAGAAGGACACGTCGCCGCCTCCCGAGCTTTTAACCGACGATCCCGAGGATGAGGTTGAGGTTGTTGAAGCCGTTGAGGCTGTTGTTGAAGCAGACAAGCCGACGGAATCGGTTGTTCATGCCGACACACAAACGCCTCGCCCTTCCCCTGCCACACAGGAGAAGAAGAAAAAAAGCGCATCCGCACCGAAAAAAAAGAAAAAAACGGTACAGGCAGCTACGGACGGTGTGAAATCCGAGATGCTCCCCCCCGTTGATACAGAGCCTGCAACAAAGGCGCACGATGCGACCTTGGAAAAAGCCGAAGCACTTGCGCAATCGGTTGCTGATGACCCCGAGGAAAGCGAAGATGACGTCACGCCCGTTGCACTCGTCGAGTCCGTTGATGCAATGGAGACAGACCCTGCCGTATCCGAGTCCGAGCCTGAAATTGAGCCTGAAATTGAGCCTGAAATTGAGCCTGAACCTGCAAAGGTTCGTCATCCGCTGGATTTGATCGTTCCGATAGAGGATCCCGATGCTACCGTGCCTGCTTCCGAGGAAGAAGGTTCCGTGGCAGATATCCCCGTTGAGATAGCGTCCGTTGAGGAAGCACACCTTGATGAGGCGCCGGTTGAGGAATCAGCTTTTGAAGAAAATTCTGCGGAAAAGAGTTCGTCTGAGCCTACTCCCAAGGAAGATGCAACTACCGACGCGCAGACTGATGAAACAGTTGTAAGCGATACATCTGCAAACGAGCCAATCGCCGAGCCTGCAACGCCGCAGGAGCACACACCAAAGGCGGAAGCCACCGAACGGACGGCGAAAAAGACTCTCCTGGAGCCATCGGTAAGATCGCAGTTGACACCGTGCGAGGCAGCATCTGTCAAACCCTCGGCAACCGCGGTCACGCCCGAGAAAAAGGCACGCACCGCAGACAAGCCTGCATCGCATGTAAGCAAGTCCATCAAGGGAACGTCTGCACAGCCGATCACCATCAAAGCCCCTGCTCCCACGCGCGCAAGCGCACCGACCGATCGCACCGCCCCCGATGCGATTGTGATCCGCCCCTCTGCCGCAAATCGGATCGAGACAGAAACGATCGTGATCCGCCCGAGGCAAACAACAGAGGCGCGTCCCGTGCCACAGCCGATTGAAGAACGGCATGAGACTGCCCCCATCAAAATCGGAAAGGAATCCTTGCCCGTCTCCGAGCCACAGACCCTGCGGTCGGATTCGGACGAGCAAGCACCGAATATGAAAAAGGATAAAACCCCCATCACCTCGGAACTCGACAGTACGCCTGTTGCGCCATCCGAGAAGAAGCCGCCCTCGATGTCGGCAATCCGACGCGCAACGCGCGAGCCCTCGGCAACGGAAGCCCCCGAGACATCCGCAACGGCGACACCCCCAAAAAAGGCAGCGCGTCCGAGTGTGACCCTGCCGCATACCGCCGCTGCCAAGAAAAAGGCAGCGATGAAGAAAAAGCCCTCCGCGCCCTCTGCTTCCGACGAAACCGCAGACGAGCGCTTTGAGGAGGTCCTGGACGAAAATCTGATCGGCGAGCCGATTGCCGAGGAGATTCCCGTGGACGAGCCCGAGGAGCCTGCTCTTCCGCCCCAGAAAATGTCGCTCTTTCAGCGTCGGCAAAAGCGCCGCGAGGAGCGCGAGGAGGAGAAGCTCTCCACGCTTGATCTGATCTGCAAAAGAAGCGGCTTGACCGCCGACGATATCGCCATGATCTTTGAGCTCGGATATGAAAACGAGCTCGGGCGTCTGGTTGGATACGAAACGCTCAAGCGCCTCAAGACCGAGCACCTGCGCCAGGTGGAGCGCCACTCGGCACATCACTACCGCACCGCATTCGGATATCGAGGCGAGGAATGGACGGGCAATCACCGTGATGCCGTTCTGGCATCCTACGTTCACGACCGCAAGCGCGTGCTCACACGTCTGATCCTGACCGTTCTGCTCTCGCTCCTTCTCTTTTTCGTTGAGATGCCGCAGCTGATCGGCACACCTCTGCTTGCAATTACTGCATCCAGACCGTTGCTTTTGCCGATCGTTGGCATGCTGCTCTTTATCTGCGTGTCGCTGCTCTCGCTCACTCAAATCGAGTCGGGGCTGCGTGCGATCTTCCGCTTCGCTCCCACGCCCTATTCGGCGTCGGCACTTCTGCCGATCCTCGTGTTGGGCTATGATCTGCTCACGTTCTTTGCACACGCTCCGATGCCAAGCGCAAACTTTGCCGCATCGCTCGTTTTTCTCGTAACGGCGCTGTGTGACCTTTTGCGACTCTGCTCCGAGCTGCAAACGCTGCGCATCGTCTCCTCCGAGGGCCCCAAGCATATGCTCTCGGCAGCAACGCCTCGCAAAAAGAAGCTCCGCAGTGGGGACAAGATCGTGAAGATCATCAACGACGATCTCGGAGAAAATCTCTATCAGGTCAGGTCCGGAATCCGCACCGTCGGCTTCTTCCGTCGCTCCAACAATCTCACCTCTGCCGCACGCCCCTTCACGGTGCTGATCACAGTGATGCTCTCGCTCGCAACGGCGTTTGCATTGGTCTGCTCGGTTCGCACCTCCAGCCTCTCTGCCACGCTTTCCACCTTTGCGTCGGTGCTCCTCGTGGCAACGCCCACCTCGGCGATCCTCACCTATGTCTACCCCCTCTGCCGTGCAAACCGCCTGCTTGCAAAGCGCAGCTGCACACTCATCGGCGAGGAATCGGTGGATGAGCTCGGCGTGCACAAAACCGTGATCTTCCCCGATCAAAAGCTCTTTACAGCACAAAAGAGCACGCAACTTTCGATCCGCACAGGCGACGATTTCCGCACCGATCTGCGTCTTGTGAGCAGTCTGTTGCGTAAGCTCGGCGGAACTGCGGAGCAGATCAACAACGGCTCGCACTCCACACGTGAGGACCCGCCTGTTTCGATCGTTCGCATTCAGGACGGTGGAATTGAGGCGATGGTGGATCACAGCAATCACCTTCTGCTCGGAAATCTCGATTTTATGAAGCGCGGTGGAATCCGCGTGCCGCGAGAGAGCAGCGACGTTGCCCTCTCGCGTCCCGAAAACGTTTCCATGATGTACGTTGCGATCAACGGCGTGCTCAAGTTCAGCTACGAGGTGGAATATTCCGCCAACGAGGGTCTTGAGGACATGCTCCGCGCGCTTGCAGACAGCAACACTTCGATTGCCGTTCACACCTACGATCCCAACCTCAACGACGCCTTCCTGCAAAAGTGCAGAGGCGAGGACGTGGAGCCCGTGCGCGTGATCAAGCCGGGCAGGTTTGAGGAGGACCGACCGCAGGAGCTTGTGGATGCGGTTGCGGTTGCAACAGGTGACGCGCTTGACACCGTATCCGTGCTCCATGCCGCCAAGTTGATCTCCAACGTGCGCAGGTTCGGATTGCGCATGCAGCTGATTGGCTCGCTGATCGGTGCGGTTGGTGTGCTTTGGCTCGCCTTTCTGGGTCGGGCAAACACCTTTGGCATGCTCCCGATTGCAGCATATCAGGCATTCTGGTTGCTCCTTTCGTTCATTGCAACACACTGTGAGATCAATCGGAAAAATCTCCGCATCTGACAGAATATTCTGACAAAACACCATAGAAAAAGGATACGATTATGACAAAACAAAACCGTCCGTGCAGCACCGTTCTCAAATCGGTCTCCAAGCCCGGCAGATATGCAGGCGGAGAGTACGGTCAAATCATCAAGGATAAATCCCGTGTCAAGGCGCGCTTTGCCTTCTGCTTTCCCGACACCTATGAAATCGGTATGTCCAACCTCGGCGTACGCCTGCTCTACGGCTCGCTCAACGAGCACGAGGATATCTGGTGTGAGCGCGCGTATGATCCGTGGGTTGACATGCAGGAGCAAATGCGTGCGCACAAGCTCCCCCTGACAACGCTCGAGAGCGGCGATCCGCTTGCCGTGTTTGACTTCGTGGCGTTCACCCTGCAATACGAAATGAGCTACACAAACGTGCTCAATATGCTTGATCTTGCAGGCATCCCCCTGCGCAGCCGCGATCGCGGCGAGGATGCACCGCTCGTGATCGGCGGCGGCCCCTGCGCCTACAACGCCGAGCCCGTGGCAGACTTCTTCGACCTCTTTAACATCGGTGAAGGCGAGGATATGCTCCCCTCAATCGTGCGCCTCTATATCCGCATGAAGGACGAGGGCCGCTACACACGCGCCGCATTTCTGCATGAGGCGGCAAAAACCATTCCCGGCGTTTACGTTCCCTCGCTCTATGAGGTGACCTACAAGACAGACGGCACGATCGAGGCTTACACACCGATCTACGACGACATTCCGCGCAGAGTTCAAAAGCAGATCATCAAGGACCTCGATCAGGTCTATTTTCCCGACAAGGTGGTTATGCCCTACATCGAAACGGTGCACGATCGCATCATGCTCGAGGTCTATCGCGGTTGCATTCGCGGATGCCGCTTCTGCCAAGCAGGTATGATCTACCGCCCCGTGCGCGAAAAGAGCCACGCGGTGCTCAATGAGCAGGCGAAAAAGCTCTTTGATTCCACGGGATACGAAGAAATTTCGCTCTCCTCGCTCTCGATCAGCGACTACACCGAGCTCGAGCCGCTTTGCGAAAAGCTGCTCTCCTGGACCAACGATAACATGGTCTCGCTCTCGCTCCCCTCTCTGCGCGTGGACAGCTTCAGCCGCGAGCTGATGGAACGCGTGGAGTCGGTGCGCTCCTCCTCGATCACCTTTGCGCCAGAGGCAGGAACGCAACGTCTGCGTGACGTAATCAACAAAAACGTGCGCGAGGAGGACCTACTCCGCGCCGTGCAGATCGCCTTTGACGCAAAAAAGAACGCCGTTAAGCTCTATTTCATGAACGGCCTGCCCACTGAAACGCTCGAGGACCTCGACGGCATTGCTGCGCTTGCAGGCAAGGTGGCAGAGGCATATTACCAAAATCCCAACCGCAATCGCTCGCGTCAGGTACAGGTGACCATCAGCGTTGCCTGTTTCATTCCCAAGCCCTTCACACCCTTCCAGTGGGAGGCGCAGGACACCATGGAAATGCTTGCAGAAAAACAGGCGTATCTCAAATCCAAGATCACCAACCGCCACGTGCGCTATCAGCACCACGATGCAAAGGTCTCTCGCATCGAAGCGGTGCTGGCACGCGGTGACCGTCGACTCTCCGACCCACTTGAGCTTGCCTGCCGTGAGGGCTTCAAGTTCGATGCGTGGGACGAATATTTCGACTACGATCGTTGGCTCGACGTCTTTGCACGCACGGGCATTGACCCGTCCTTCTACGCCAACCGCCAATTCGGTCTTGACGAGGTTCTGCCGTGGGATATCATCGACTGCGGCGTGACCAAGGAATTCTTCCTGCGTGAGCGCGCCAAGGCATATGAAGCATCCACTACCCCCAACTGCCGCGAAAAATGCAGCGGCTGCGGCGCAAACGCCCTCGGTGGCGAGCGTGCGGTCTGCCCCGGCTGCAAGGGTAGCTCCGCTCCCGTTTCCGAGCCCTTCGAGCTCGACACGGTGAAGCTTTGGGATAAGCTCGAAACGCCAAAGACCGTGCGCATTAAGTTCCGCAAGGTGGGCGATCTGCAATACATCTCGCACCTCGATCTGCAACGCACCCTTGCGCGCGTGCTCGTGCGTGCTAAGATTCCAATGTGGTATACGCAGGGCTTCAATCCGCACGCAAAGGTGATTTTCGGTCTCCCTCTGTCGGTTGGAACCGAGAGCGAATGCGAATTTATTGATCTGCGCATCGACCGAGACATCTCGCCCGCAGAGGTCAAGGAGCGACTCAACCGTGAGCTGACCGACGAGATGCAGATTCTCGAGGCTTATGAGCCGACCTCAAAATTCCAGGACGTCGCATGGGCAAAATACGAGATGTGTCTCTCTCTTGAGCATGCCGACGCTGCGCTTGCCGCGCGGATGCAAGCGCTCTATGAGACCTCGCCGCTCAACATGGTGAAAAAGACCAAAGCAGGCGACAAGGAGATCGACATCATCCCTCTGATCCGCCGCGTGAAGGTGGTCTACAATGACGCACACCCCTGCGAGATTCGCATCAGCGCGATCCTCTCGGCGGGCAGCGCAGAGCACCTCAATCCTGAATTTCTCATCAAGGCGGCACGGGAGCACCTCGGCATCCTCTCCGGTGACCCCACCAAGGAAGCCTACACAATCCTACGCACGCACGTCTACCTCGCTGACGGTGTAACTGAATTCAGATAAAAACCGAAAAGCCCAACAGATGCTGAGGAATCTGTTGGGCTTTTTGAATGCGGCTTTACAGCTTTTGCATTTTGTCAAAAAAATAATCGGATATTTTTGTATACGATTGCCATTGATTTTTCTCTGTTGGGTATGCTATAATAAGAATGACAACACAAAGGAGGATCGACGGATGCTACTCGAAAGCTTGATTTGGTTACTTGCGGGAGTTGGAATCTTTATCGTCGGCATGAATTTTTTGAGCGATGCGCTTGAAAAAAGCGCGGGAAACGGTACGAAAAAGCTGCTTGAAAAGATCAGCAACAACCGCTTCTCGGGTGTTGGTATCGGTGCGGGCGTTACGGCGCTGATTCAGAGTTCCTCGGCAACCTCGGTGATGGTGATCGGTTTGGTAAACGCAGGGGTCATGACACTCACGCAGGCAACGCCGATCATCATGGGTGCCAATATCGGTACGACTGTGACGGGTGTGCTGGTTGCGCTGAAGAACAACTATTTCAACATGGCGATGTATTTTCTCGCCTTTGCGGGCGTGATGATGGGCTTTTTCAAGCGCGAGCGCTTCAAGATCGCGGGCAATCTCTGCTGCGGTCTCGGGTTGATCTTTGTGGGACTGAACATCATGAGCAGCGAGGAAGCGTTTGGAAGCCCCGCCGTCGAGGAGCTATTCACCAATATCTTTGCATCTCTCAATTTCCCGCTGCTGCTGATCCTGGTCGGCACCGTTTTCACGGCGCTGATCCAAAGCTCCTCCGCTGCCACGGGTATCGTGATCACAATGGTTGGCTCGGGAATTCTGCCGCTTGATCTTGCCCTGTTCATCATTCTCGGTGCAAATATCGGCACCTGTGTAACTGCCCTTCTGGCAACGATCGGGGCATCGGTAAACTCCAAGCGCGTGGCGCTGATTCATTTCACCTTCAACGTGATCGGAACGATCGTGTTCTCCGCTCTCGTTTGGATCTTCCGCCAGCCAACGGTCAACCTTCTTGTTTCGATGTTCCCCGGCGAAGACCCGATGGCGCTGCAGATGCGTGTGTCGGTATTCCACGTGATCTTCAACGTGACCACAACTGCTCTCCTGCTTCCCTTCGTCGACCAGCTCGTCAAGTATTCCTGCCTGGTGATCAAGGACAAAAAGCCTGCGGGCGAGGTACTCGCGCTCAAATACGTGGACAAGCGATTGCTTTCGATGCCTGCCGTTGCCTTGATGCAGGTAAAAAAGGAAATCGACTATATGTTGAGTTTGGTTGAGGAAAACGTTACGCTCTCCTTCGTTTCAATCGACTCGGCATCGGCAGAGCACAATGATCGGATCACCCAAAACGAGGCTGTGATCGACTTTACCAACAGCGAGCTGACAAAGTTCCTGATCGAATTGGCGGTTTCCTTGGAGCAGAGCGACGAGCGGATCATCGGTTCCTATTTTCACGTGCTCAACGATCTGGAGCGTATCGGCGACCATGCTGAAAACTTCCACGAGATCGGCTTGGAAATGATGCAAAAGAAGATTTCCTTCTCGCAGCACGCGCATGATGAGATCGCGGATATGCGCAGTGATATCATGCAGATGTTTGAAATCTCCAAGGATGCCTTTGAGAAGCTCCACATCGAGCGCCTCCCCATGCTGACCGAGTTGGAGGAGCACGTGGACGAGAAAAAGACCAACCTGATCGCAAGTCACTTCGACCGTCTCGCCGAGGGCAATTGCAACATTGACGTCAGCCCCTATTATTCCTCTCTTGTGCTCGGGCTGGAGCGTGTTGCCGACCACCTGATCAATATTGGTTACAGTATTGTCAACCCCGTCGGCTCGCAAAAGGAAAACGCATAAACGCGCTCGTTCGCAGGGCGCCGTAAAAAATCTTAACAAAAGGATTGGAGACATCTGAAATGGAATACGTTTACCCGATCAACGGCTATGATGAAAAGATCGCGCAGATCAAGGCGATTGACGCACCGCTTAATTTCTTGTTTATCACCGATACGCATCACCGTTTCCGCCACACGGTGATCGAGGGGATCGACACAATCCAATACGTGCTCGACAAATGTCCCGAAATCAGATTTGTGATCTGCGGCGGAGACATTGGAAATGATTACGACCCCAACCCCGATGCCTTCCGAAAATCTATGCACGAGGTGATGGACTCGCTCTATCGCCTGTCGGTCCCCGTGCATTGCTGCATCGGGAATCATGACGATTACATCGGCAATTGCATCGACCATGGGTGGGACACGCGAAACGGCATCCTCCCCGATGAAATGCACGCGCTCTGCATGAAATACAATCCAACGTCCGAGAATTACTACTACATCGACGTGGATGCCGCCGATGCGCGCTATCGCTTTGCTTTTGTGAACACCTCCGACAAGCCCTTTTTGGCAGACCAAAGTGGGCAATACCCGCTCTCGGGCTGGCGACTTGAGATTTCAAACAAGCAAGCCGAATGGTTTGAGGGAGAGGTGCTCAACACCGATCGCAAGATTTTGGTGTTTGCGCACTCCCCCATCAACAACAGCGGAATTTTCGGGAGCGATGGGCTCCCCGAGGCGATCAAGCCCTATGACGATCTCTTGAACGGTCCGCGCATGTACTATCACATGAAGCAATGCAAAAACGTGGTTGCGATGATCGCGGGACACGTGCACTACGATAATATCCATTATGACGACGATCTTCCCACCATCACCACCCTCTCTGCATTCCGCGGCAGATGGGCGCCCAGCACCCCACCCCGCAAGCGTTACTATGAGGACTACCCCGAGATTGCATTTGATGTGATGTCGATCAAGGAAAACGTGATCTACATGACACGCTTTGGTGCCGGAAATGACCGCGTGGCAGAGCTGATCCGTCCGGGCGAGAATATTCGCACGCGGCAATATTTCAAGGGAGAATAAGTTAATAAAAAAGGATTTCGACAAGGCATATATCTTGTCGAAATCCTTTTTATTATGTCGGTTATTTCTTCCCAAATCGCACAAGCAGCGGAGCAAGTTCGCCTCTGTAATGCCACGAATTTCCGTTTTTATTCTCTCCGATGCAAGCCATGCCAAGCGCTCCAATCACCGATTGAGAATTGCGGTTCTTCTTATGGGCATATGCCTCAATACATTGTGTATCACGGGGGATCACGTCACATAAAAATCGGCAAAGACGAAGAAGCAGTGCCGTGCGTTGATAGACAGGCTTGATCTGAATCTCCTCCACCATAAACACGCCGTTATGAACGTAATACTGAAAATATCCCGCCAGATCTGCTCCGTTGCGCATTAAAATAATCTGCCGCGGTTCCTTTTGCATAGCAGGCAAAACGGCACCAAGCCACTCAGTGCGATCCTCCTCATAGGATGCTCCCGTAGGCGCGATCACGCTCATATTTTGGTGCAAAATATCGAAAAGGAGCGGCAACACACGCTCACATTCGCGTTTGTCCAAAAAAGAAAGATTATATTTCAAAGCGAACCACACCTCCGAAGAATATTTGCTTTTTTATTTTTTGAAGTATTCAGATGGGGAGGTCCCCATATACCTGCGAAAGAGTCTTGAAAAATAACAGTAATCGTAAAATCCAACGATCGCAGACAGCTCCTGAAGCGGTCTTGGCTTTTCTTGATAAAGCTCGGTTGCCCGTGTGATACGATACTGCGCCAAATAATGCAAAAAGGTTGTAGCAAAATTCTTTTTAAATTGATAACAAAACGAAGGAACCGACATATAGAGAGTGCTTGCGATATCGGCGGTGGAAATGCTTTCGGTATAATGCGCGGAAAGGTATCTTGATACTTCAGTCATAAAACGCACGTTACCGTGATTGGCATTTTCTGCTTCAGTCGGGTGGTAATGCTCGAAAAAAAGCTCTGCCAAAAGTCTGTACACCGCAGAAGCAAGATAACATTCGCTTGCCTCATCTTTTTTAGAGAAAACATCCGAGATGGTTTCAATGATCGACCATATACCCGGTTGCCGCTCTTTATCATAAAATTCGTCAAAGCATTTTTTTCCCTCATTCAGGCTATTTTTTTCGTGAAGGAGAACCGAATCATGAAAATCAAGCCATTTTTTGAGAAGAAAGGTGATACAAATATATTCGGTCTCCTCTCCGGTAGCACTCCAAATACCGGAATGCAGGCGAAAAGGATTTATGAGAATTACCTCACCCGCCCCGAGGGAATACCGACGGTCGTCCACGGTGATCTGCACCGTTCCCTTTTTTACCGCAAGAATCTCTATCGACTCATGAAAATGATGATGAAAGGCAAGCTTTGGACCGGTGGAGGGCGCGCATGAACCATCGTAGCGAAAGACCTCGCAGTTGAGATTCATGGTTACCTTTGAATAGTCTTGCTGATCGGAAAAATAATACATCCCTTCCCTCCTTTATTGAGAATCCTCCCACAGTATATCGCATTTTTTGATTTTCGTCAATGCTTTTGACACTGTTTTTTTATTTTTGTCCAACATTTTGATAGTTCTATTCTACCGAATATCGTCAGCATGTGTTATAATAAAATCACACTGTAAATCCAAAAAGGAGAGTTTTCATGGCAACAATTTCTGTTCGTTTCAATGAAATAAATGGCGTGATCAAGCCAATGCATGCCGTCAATAACGGTCCTGTCAGACAATATAAGGTGGATACGGGACGAGACGATAATTTTGAGACCTATCGCGCGGCGCGCATCCCCTACGCACGTACACACGACGCATCCTTCTACTCTCTTTACGGAGGGGAGCATACCGTGGATATTCAGGCGATCTTTCCGAATTTCAACGCCAATCCCTATGACCCGACCTCCTACGACTTCCAGCTGACCGACGAATATCTGCAAAATATCAAGGATGCGGGAACAGAGATCTTTTACCGCTTGGGAACCAAGATCGAGCATTGGAGAAAAAAATACGGGACGATAGTGCCGGCGGACTTTCACAAGTGGGCAGTGATCTGTGAGCACATCATTCGCCACTATAACGAGGGATGGGCAAATGGGTTTCATCACAATATTATCTATTGGGAAATATGGAACGAGCCCGACGGTGTCAAAGCCAATGGAGATCAGCCCAACTGGAGCGGAACCCCTCAACAGTTCTATGATCTTTATATAGAAGCCGCAACACACCTGAAAAGATGCTTCCCCGATATCAAGGTTGGAGGTCCCGGTGTATCAAGCCTTCGTCGGTTGGAATGGACGGAAGGATTTCTTTCCGCATTGACAAGCAACGGCAGGCGAGTCCCCCTCGACTTTTTTTCGTGGCATTATTACGGCATTGAGATTGAGAAAAACGTCAGTCGCGTCAAGATCGCCCGTGAGCTTCTCGACCGTTACGGCTATACGGAAACCGAAAGCATCCTTGACGAATGGAACTACGTGGAGGGTTGGAGTGATCTTTGGACAAGCAGTATTCTTGCCATGATCGGCATGCGTGGCGCGGCATACTGCGCGGCAAATATGCTCGGTTGTCAGAACAGTGGGGTGAATATGCTGATGTATTATGACGCAAGACCCTGCACGATGAACGGAATGTTTGATTATTACACGTTTCGACCTCTGAAGGGCTACTATCCTTTTTATATGTACTCGGAGCTTTATGAATTAAAAAACAGCTGCAAATGTAACGTAGACGATGAAAATATCTACTGCGTAGCAGCTTCGAATGAGAATGCCTCTGCCGTTATGGTCGTCCACTACTCGCCGGAGAAGAACGTGCCCGAAAAAACAGTTGCTATGCATTTCGAGGACGAAGACGCAAACGGCGAATGGCAGGTATATTTTCTGGATGAGACGAGAACGATGGAGGAGTCACACGTCACCGTTCAGAATGGGAAGGCTTTCTTTACAATGCCGGAAAATTCTGTTATGCTGATAAAAAAGGTTGATCCATAAATATAAAATGGGGGGTGAGTCAAACGCAAAAAATGCATTTGACTCACCCCCTTTTATTGACTGTTAGGATCTGTCAAGTATCCGAATTAGCCCTTGAGAGCTGCCTGAGCTGCAGCGAGGCGAGCGATCGGAACACGGAAGGGCGAGCAGGATACGTAATCCAGGCCGATCGCGTGGCAGAACTCAACGGACGTGGGGTCACCGCCGTGCTCACCGCAGATACCAACGTGCAGATTCTTGTTAACAGGTCTGCCAAGGGTAACTGCCATGTTCATCAGCTTACCAACACCGGTCTGGTCGAGCTTTGCGAAGGGATCGTTCTCGAAGATCTTTGCATCGTAGTATGCGCCGAGGAACTTACCTGCGTCGTCACGGGAGAAGCCGTAGGTCATCTGGGTGAGGTCGTTGGTACCGAAGCAGAAGAAGTCTGCGTTTGCAGCGATCTCATCTGCGGTCAGGCACGCACGAGGAATCTCGATCATCGTACCAACCTCATAGTCGAGCTCTACGCCTGCAGCAGCGATCTCAGCATCAGCGGTTGCAACCACAACGCTCTTCACGTACTTGAGCTCCTTCACGTCGCCAACCAGCGGGATCATGATCTCGGGCTTAACGTTCCAGTCAGCGTGAGCCTTCTTTACGTTGATCGCAGCGCGGATCACAGCGGTGGTCTGCATCTTTGCGATCTCGGGATAGGTGACTGCCAGACGGCATCCACGGTGACCCATCATGGGGTTGAACTCATGGAGAGATGCGATGATCGTCTTAATCTGCTCAACCGTCTTGCCCTGTGCTGCTGCGAGAGCTGCGATGTCCTCCTCGGTGGTGGGAACGAACTCGTGGAGAGGCGGGTCAAGGAAACGGATGCAAACGGGGTTGCCCTCGAGAGCCTCATAGAGCTTCTCGAAGTCGCCCTGCTGGTAAGGCAGGATCTTAGCAAGAGCTGCTTCTCTCTCTGCTGCGGTGTCGGAGCAAATCATTTCGCGGAATGCAGCGATTCTGTCTGCCTCGAAGAACATGTGCTCGGTACGGCACAGACCGATACCCTCAGCACCCAGCTCGCGAGCCTTTGCAGCATCCTTGGGAGTGTCGGCATTGGTGCGAACCTTGAGCACTCTGTACTTGTCAGCCCACTCCATGATTCTGCCGAACTCGCCTGCAATGGTAGCGTCAACGGTGGGAATGATACCGTCGTAGATGTTACCGTTGGAGCCGTCGATCGAGATATAGTCACCCTCGTGGTAGGTCTTGCCTGCCAGAGTGAACTGCTTGTTCTCCTCATCCATAGCGATATCGCCACATCCGGATACACAGCAGGTACCCATTCCGCGAGCAACAACGGCTGCGTGAGAGGTCATACCGCCACGAACAGTCAGGATACCCTGGGATGCCTTCATACCGGTGATATCCTCGGGAGAGGTCTCAAGACGAACAAGCACAACCTTCTTGCCGGCTGCCTTCCATGCCTCTGCATCCTCAGCGGTGAACACAATCTGTCCGCAAGCTGCACCGGGAGATGCGCCCAGACCCTTACCAACGGGGTTAGCCGCCTTGAGAGCCTTTGCGTCAAACTGCGGGTGAAGCAGCGTGTCGAGGTTTCTGGGGTCGATCATGAGAACTGCCTTCTTCTCGTCGATCATGCCCTCGTCAACGAGGTCGCAAGCAATCTTCAGAGCTGCCTGTGCGGTTCTCTTACCGTTACGGGTCTGGAGCATGTAGAGCTTCTTGTTCTCAACGGTGAACTCCATATCCTGCATGTCGCGGTAGTGGTCCTCAAGGATTGCGCAAACCTTCTGGAACTGTGCAAATGCCTCGGGGAACTTCTCTGCCATCTGTGCGATGGGCATAGGCGTACGAACACCTGCAACAACGTCCTCACCCTGTGCGTTCACAAGGAACTCACCCATGAGCTTCTTCTCGCCGGTTGCGGGATCGCGAGTGAATGCAACACCGGTGCCGCAGTCGTCACCCATGTTACCGAATGCCATTGCCTGTACGTTAACAGCGGTACCCCAAGAATAGGGAATATCGTTGTCACGTCTGTAAACGTTTGCGCGGGGGTTGTCCCAAGAACGGAACACTGCCTTTACTGCGCCGATGAGCTGCTCCTTAGGATCGGAGGGGAAATCAGAGCCGATCTTTGCCTTGTACTCAGCCTTGAACTGCTCTGCGAGCTCCTTGAGATCCTCAGCGGTGAGGTCAACGTCATAAACAACGCCCTTCACCTTCTTCATCTCGTCGATGAGCTCCTCAAAATACTTCTTTCCAACTTCCATAACGACGTCGGAATACATCTGGATAAATCTTCTGTAGCAGTCGTAAGCCCAACGTGCATTGCCGGACTTCTTTGCCATAACCTCAACAACCTGCTCATTCAGACCGAGGTTGAGGATGGTATCCATCATACCGGGCATGGATGCACGAGCACCGGAACGAACCGAAACGAGAAGCGGATTCTCGAGATCGCCGAACTTCTTGCCGGTAACCTCCTCCATCTTCACGATATACTCCATGATCTCTGCCATGATGCCATCGTTGATCTGCTTGCCGTCCTCGTAATACTGCGTGCACGCCTCGGTGGAAATCGTGAAGCCCTGAGGAACAGGGAGTCCGATCTTGGTCATTTCAGCAAGGTTTGCACCCTTACCGCCGAGCAGCTCACGCATGGATGCGTCGCCTTCGGAAAACAGATAGCAATACTTCTTTGCCATGTTTGGTAATCCTCCATATATGAATATATTTTTGACGATTGGATTGTGGCACAACAAAAAGCCGTAAATTGCCCTTGTGCACCACAGTACAGGTTATTATACCACATTTTTTTCCATTTTTCCATACTTTTTCTCATATAAACCCAAAATCACTTTGTAAACATTTTATGAACGACAGACAAAAATGTGAAATCGGTTTGACATTCGGGGCAATTTATTGTATAATATGGTAGTTACATTTCAAAAGCGGTCGGTCCCTCGGATCGGGCGCATTTTGCGTTGCATGGAAGCGAGGAGAAAGAATGGCAGATATTTTTGACCTGTTCCGTAAAATTGAAAAGAAAGAGCCCGTGTCCGCCGAGCCGATCTCGTGGCTGATCGTGGGGCTTGGAAACCCGGGTGAAAAATACCGCCTCACGCGCCATAATGCGGGATTTCTGACGATCGACTCGATCGCGGAGAGATGCGGTGCACGCATCGACCGTCTCCGCTTCCACGCCCTCTGCGGTGAGGCAACCGTGAGCGGCCATCGCGTGCTGCTCATGAAGCCGCAAACGCTGATGAACGCCTCGGGTACAGCGGTACAGGAGGCGGCAGCATTCTATAAAATCGCGCCCGATCACATTCTCGTCATTTCGGACGATATCGCGCAGGAGCCCGGCAGGATGCGCATGCGCCAAAAGGGTAGCGCAGGCGGACAAAAGGGTCTGGGCGACATCATCCGCTGCATGGGAACCGACGTTTTCCCACGTCTGCGCATGGGTGTGGGGGCTAAACCGCACCCCGACTTTGATCTTGCCGATTGGGTGCTCTCCAATTTTTCCCCCGCCGAGCTGGACCTGCTCCGCGCAACCTTTGACACGGCATGGAGCGGCATTGGTAAGCTGCTCTCGGGTGACCCCGACGGCGCCGTGCAGATCTGCAACTCCTACAAGCCACAGGTATAAAATTTATGAGTATTCTGACAGATGCGATCCGTCGCGACACCGAATATCAGCAGCTCCTGCACGTGCTCGAGCGCGATTTTCGTCTCAGTCCCCTGCCGATCCTTGCCTCGGGACTTTGTGACGGTGCCGCCGACGCCTTTCTCGTCTCGCTCCTGACCGACTCTGCGCCCTATCGGGGAGGTGCTGCCCTGCTCCTCTGCCCCGAGGAAAAGGATTGTATCCGTGTCTCGGGGATGCTGGAGCGATATGGCATCCGCGCCGCCTTCTTCATGGCGCGCGACCTCACCTTTTATAACATCACCGCCTCCCATGAGTATGAGCATGAGAGGCTTCGCGTGTTGTCGGGGCTGCTCGGCGGCAGCTATGACGTTGTGATTACCACGCCCGACGCGGCACTCGGCTACACCGTCCCCCCCGACGCGCTCGCCAAGAACACAATCCGCGTGAGCGAGATCGACGTGCTCGACACCAAGGTGTTTGCAAGACGTCTGACCGATGCGGGCTACGTGCGAGTGGACCTCGTGGACAGTCCCGGACAGTTTGCGCTCCGCGGCGGCATCGTGGACATCTACCCTCCCTACGGATGCTTTTCCGATCTTGACGGCGGCGAAAAGCGCGGCGCACATGCGCTCCGCATTGAGCTTTTCGGCGACGAGATCGACCGCATGGGGCTCTTTGATCCCGAAACCCAACGCATGACCGAAAACATCACCGAGGCGGCGTTTCCGCCTGCCCGTGAGCTGCTCCCCGACCGCGATGGGCTTGAAAAGCTGAAAAAAGCGGTCTCGGCACAGTTCCGTGCTGCGAGCGACGAGCGCGTTTGCGACGAGCTGCTCCGCGAATGTGCGGCGGTCGACCGTGCACTCGGCGGCGAGGGCGAGATCGGATTTCTCGACAAATATATCACCTTGATCTATCCCGAGCGCGCCTCCCTGCTCGATTATTTTGGCGGCAAGCGCCTTGTTCTGATGCGCGGAACCAACGCCATCGAGGATCGGCTCAAGGCAGCGCAATGGCATCTCGATCAAACCGTGGTCGAGCTGCTCGAGGGCGGCACGCTGGCGCCAAAATACGCCGAATATGCCAAGCCTGATTCGGCACTCCGCCTCTTTCTGGGGCAGAACGTCACGCTTCACCTCGATTCGATCGCCTATAACGTCACCGATCAGCATCTGGCGGGTCTGTTCGGCTTCCGCACACGGCAAACGGTTTGCTACTGCGACAACGAGGTGCTCTTTCTCGAGGACCTCGATCAATACACGCGCGGCGGCTACCGCTGCATCGTACTCACCGAAAATGAGCCCGAGGCAGAGCGCACACGCACGCTTCTACGCGAGCGCGGCTTCGTGGTATGTGACGAGCCGACCTCGGTTGCCGAGCTCGACCGCGGATGTGTCACGGTTCTCTGCCGCGATGCCCTCCCCGGCTTTGAGCTGATCGTTTCCAAGATCGCTGTGCTCTCACTTCTTCCCGACGCGCGCGTTGGCGGGCTTTCGCTCTCGGCACGCTCACCACTGCGTAAAAAGAAAGCAAAATCCAAGAGCATCCTCTCCTATGCCGAGCTCGACGTTGGCGATTTCGTAGTTCACGAAACCTACGGTATCGGTCAGTATACCGGCATCGAAACCCTGACCTGCGACGGCGTAACGCGCGACTATATCGGCATCCGCTATGCGGGCAGCGACAAGCTCTTCCTGCCTGTGGAAAAGCTCGACAAGGTTTCCAAATATATCGGTGCTCATTCGGACGACGGCATGGTGAAGCTCTCCAAAATGGGGAGCGACTCCTGGAAGAAATCGAAGGCGCGCGCAAAGGGCGCGGCAAAGGATATGGCAAAGGAGCTCATCAAGCTCTATGCCGAGCGCATGCGCCGCCCGGGTCACGCCTTCCCCGCAGATGACAACTACCAAAAAGCCTTTGAGGAGGCTTTTGAATACGAGGAGACCGATAGCCAGTTGACCGCGATCGACGAGATCAAAAAGGATATGATGCAAGCAGTCCCGATGGATCGCTTGCTTTGTGGCGACGTGGGCTACGGCAAGACCGAGGTGGCTCTCCGCGCCGCATACAAGGCAGTACTCGGCGGTAAGCAGGTGGCGATCCTGGTCCCCACCACCCTCCTCGCCCTCCAGCACTATCAGACCATCGTGAGCCGCATGCGTGCCTTTGCGGTCAACGTGGATATGCTCTCGCGATTCCGCACGTCAAAGCAGCAAGCAAAAACCCTGCGCCGTCTGGCACGCGGTGAGGTCGACGTGATCGTTGGCACGCACCGCCTGCTCTCCAAGGACGTAGCCTTCCACGATCTGGGGCTTCTGATCGTCGACGAGGAGCAGCGCTTCGGCGTGGCACAAAAGGAAAAGCTCAAGCAGCTCTCCGAGGGCGTTGACGTGCTCTCTCTCTCGGCAACTCCCATCCCGCGCACGCTCAACATGGCAATGGGCGGCATCCGCGACATTTCCATTCTTGATGACGCCCCCCTCAACCGCCTCCCGATCCAGACCTACGTGCTCGAGGAGGACGGACTCATCGTGGAGGAGGCGATCCGACGCGAGCTGCGCCGAGGAGGTCAGGTATTCTATCTGCACAACTCGGTGGAAACGATCAACACGCTCGCCGCAAAGGTCTCCGCCGCGATCCCCGAGGCTCGCGTGACGGTTGCGCATGGCAAAATGGATAAGGATGAGCTGGAGCGCATCTGGGAGCAGATGCTCGCGGGCGAGATCGACATTCTGGTCTGCACCACCATCATCGAAACAGGTGTGGATATCCCGAACGCCAACACCCTGATCGTCTCAAACGCGCACAAGCTCGGGCTCTCCCAGCTTCATCAGATTCGCGGACGCATCGGTCGCTCCTCGCGCCGCGCCTACGCCTACTTTACCTTTCCCGCCTTCCGCGCCATCTCCGAGGTGGCACAAAAGCGGTTGGAGGCGGTGCGTGAATACGCCGAATTCGGTGCGGGCTTCAAGATCGCGTTGCGCGACATGGAGCTTCGCGGTGCGGGCAATCTGCTCGGTGCCGAGCAGCACGGACACCTCGACGCCATCGGCTACGATCTCTATATCAAGCTGCTCAATCAGGCGGTGCTTGAGGAAAAGGGCGTGGTAGCAGAGCCCGAGGTCGAATGCACGGTTTCGCTCAATTTCGACGCCTTCCTGCCCGAGAAATACGTCCCCTTCCCCGCACAGCGCATGGCGCTCTACAAAAAGATTGCTCTGATTTCAAGCATGGACGATCTCTCCGACGTGACCGACGAGCTGGTTGACCGCTTCGGTGAGCCGCCGCTCCCTGCGCGCAATCTTCTGCAGATCGCTCTGATCCATTCGCTCGCCGTTCGCTGCGGAATGACCGCTCTCCGACAGGACGGCACAGAGGTCCACATCTATCCGCGCGCGCTCGATCTTGACGTTTGGATGCAGCTCTCGGATCAGTTTGGCAGGCTTCGCGTGCTCATGTCGGGGGACCCCCACGTTTGCCTGCGTCTGCAAAAGGGCGACGACGCGCTCGCACTCATTCACAAAATGTTTGAAAAATATATAGAAATCCGCAATCAAAAATGATAGATAAATCCATATCTCTCCACTAAAATATAGGTATCTATTGATTCTGACTGCAAAAAGAAAGGAATCCTCGCATGAAAAACAGACTTTTGCGCCTCGCCGCGCTTCTCCTTGTCGCGGTTCTGCTGCTCCTCTCCACAGTGTCCTGTGCGAGCAGAACGGGAAAACCGATGCTCACGCTTGAGAAGGACGGCATCAAGGTCAGCATTTCGGTTAACGTCTATGAGCTTCTGCTCTCCCGCATGAAGGGCACGCTCGCCTTCTACGGCTACACCGCCAACGGCGTGAACGCCACGAGCGACGCATTCTGGGATTACACCGACAAGTTCAACGGCACCGACCTGCAAACCATCGACGAATATTACCGCAACCAGATTCTCGGCAACTGCAAGACCTTCCTCGTGGCACTCTATCTCTTTGAGCGCGAGGGACTCGCGCTCTCGGCAGCCGCGGAGGCAAAGATCAACGAAAAGCTGCGTGAGCTCGTCCTCTCCGACGGCGGCGGCTCCAAAACCAAGCTCAATGCGGTGCTCGCCGCTTACGGGGTCAACTACGACATCCTGCGCGAGGTCTACGTCATCGAGGCAAAGATCACCGAGCTTCAGAACCATCTCTACGGCGAGAAGGCATCCAAGCTCGGAACCGAGATCAAAAAGGAATATCTGGAGAAGAACTACGAGCATTTCCGTCAGGTGTTCCTCACCTCCTATCACTACGTTTATGAAACCGACAAGAACGGCGATGATATCTACTACTACCCCGACGGAGAAAAGAAGGGGCATATCTACTACGATATCTACAACGGCGAGATTGGCTACGATCAAAAAGGTAACCCCCTGCTTGACGAGCAGGGCGACGTGATCTTTTTCGTGCCCGGAACGAACAACAAGAAAATCGCTTACAACACGCTCGGCGTGCGCATCAATGCGCTCACCGAGGACGGATCGGACTACAAAACCAAGCCCATGACTGCCGAGGAGCTTGCCGCCGTGAAGGTGAAGGCAGAGGGGCTCTTTGCCGAGCTTGAGGACTCCACCTTTGCCGAATTTGAGCAGGCACTCACCGACCACAGCAACGATACCGCAGAGGTGAACGAGTTTGATGACGGCTATTACCTGGACAAACGCTTGGATTACGCCGAAACAGGCGAGCAATACGCCTACCTCGACGATATCGCAAAGGCACTCGCGGAGATGGAGGACGGCGAGGTGCGCATGATTACCTCCGCCTTTGGATACCACATCATCAAAAAATATCCGCATTCCGACAAGGCGTACGATAACGAAGCGAATGAGCAATGGTTCGCAGATTTCCATTCGGGTTTGATTGAGGAGCTCTTTTCCGCCAAGTGTGCCGAGCATTACGGCGACATCGTGCTGATCGACAAGGTGTATGCAACCGCGCCCACCATGAAAGCGGTTGGCGTGAATTACTATTATTGATCGCGTCCCTGTTTCAAAAAAATTCAAAAAAGTATCAAAACACGCTTGACAAAGCAATTTGGGTGTGCTATAATACACCCGAACCGCATAAAATCGGGGGTGCTGTCCCATGAGGACGGCTGAGATGGCAATGCCGAACCCTTTTACCTGATACGGATAATACCGGCGTAGGGAGATTTCCATAGATCAAGGGGATACACTCTTTGATAAAGCGAATTGACCGCACGGAGATTTCGTGCGGTCAATTTTCTATTTAGGAGGTGTCATTATGCGACACACAAAAACGCGCGCACTGTGTGAATGTGCGATTCTTCTCGCCCTTTCGGTGGTTTTGAGCTTCATTCAGATCTACAAGCTCCCCTGGGGCGGCTCGGTTACCCTCTTTTCCATGCTCCCGCTCTGCCTGATCTCCTTCAAGCACGGCATCAAATGGGGGCTCGGCACAGCGTTCTGCTATTCCTGGTTCCAGATTTTGCAGGGTGGCGTGTTCGGCTGGGGACTCACCCCGATCATGCTCATCGGCTCGCTTCTGCTCGACTACGTGCTTGCCTTCACCGTGATCGGCTTTGCAGGCGTATTCCGTAAGCACGGCTTTGGCGGCATGATCGCAGGCGTGGTGCTGATCAGCGCTCTGCGCTTTCTCTCGCATTTTCTCTCGGGCGTGATCCTGTGGGCAAATCTGGAGCAATTCGTGGCATTCGGTCGGGAATGGGTCAACCGCCCCGTGCTTTATTCGATCGTTTACAACGGCTCCTTTATGCTCCCCGAGCTGATCCTCACGGTAATCGGCGCGGTGGTGCTGCTCAAAATTCCGCAGATCAACCGTCTGATCACCGACCACGGGGAGGCTTGATTGCATGAAGCAGCTCAAGCTCTGCATTCTTGCCGCCGCTTTTCTCATCGCAGGAGCAATTTTGGCGGGGTGCTCGCTCCTCGCTGACAGCAGCCTGATCTTTTTCGGCTTTGCCTGCATGCTGATCGGCTGCCTCCTTCCATTTACCAAGTCGATTGCCGCCTATTTGCAGGGATTTTTTTCGGACAGCAACGCGGGCGATCGCAAATAACCGCTCATTCGGACTCGCCGGTCGGCGCCTCCGGCAATGCCCCCGCGAGCAGTGTTTCAAAGCAGAGATCGTCGTTGATCTCGATATTGACGCCGTTGATATGCAGAAAACGAAAATCGGCGGCATTTCGATAGGTGGAAAGCGGACGGTCGAGCGCATCGTCGGATTGGGCGCAAACCAGCACCTCCCCGTCACGCAGAGCGCTGACAATGAGCGTATGATACCAATCGCCGCTTCGATTGGCAAGCTGAACCACGTCCCCAATCATCACCGATTCGCGCGGGATCTCGACTGCAAAGGGTCCCACACCGCCGTTTCGGGAGCGGAACTCGGGGCGTTGCGTGAGAAAATCGTAAAAATATTCCACGCTGCTCCATGCGGGTGCGCGATCCTCTGCAGAGATGTAGTACCACCCGAAGTCGGGCGTATAGTTCATGGTGCAGCTCCCGGCAAGAACGGATTGCGAAACAAAATTGGTGCAATTCCCCCCGATCCCCGTGAAATCCACAAACAGCGGGTTGCGGTCGAGCGCCCAACGCCGCGCGTATTCCACGGCTCGCTCGCGATTGTAGGGCTTGGTAAGTAGCATCTGATCATTTCCCCCTTTTACATCAGCTATAATCAGTATATGTAAAAAAAGGACCGAACGCCACACGGCGCTCGGTCCTTCCTCATTTTCTCTTTATTCAACGTAGGTATCAAACACGGTTTTCATGTCGCACATCGTCAGATACGCGGCGGATTGTGTGTCGGTCTTTTCCGCTTCTCCCAAAATCAGGATGTATTCCGTTCCCCCGGTCTTTGCGCGTGCGGTGCAGGCAAGGCTTGCGGAGGTGATGAACGAGCCTGTCTTTCCTGCCTTCAACACTGCGGTGGAAAGTGAAAACGGCTTTTTCGCGTTGTTTTCATAGGTTTCCATACGTCCGCGGAAAAGCGTGCTGTAATAGGTGAAGCGGAACTCGGTGTACTCCGCCGCATCGTTGTAGTACCACATTTGAAAGGCGTGCTGGGTTTGACCGAGAATGTCCACGATCAGCGGACATTGCATCGCATAGGACATGATCATTGCCATCTCGGTGGCAGTGGTGTAGTTGTCGGCGCTCTCGTGCCCGATGGCATTGTCAAAATGCGTGTCGGTCAGCCCAAGCGACGTCGCCTTCGCGTTCATCATGGCAACAAACGCCTCCTCGCTCCCTGCGATCTCGTCCACGATCATCACGGTACAGTCTGCCGCCGATTCCATGCCAATGCCATAGAGCAGATCACGGATCAAAAGCTCGTCGCCAACGTCGTGTCCCGCAACGCTGGCTCCTGTATATGCACCCGAGCGCGCATAATCCCACGCCTCCTCGGTGACGGTGAGTTTGCGTTCAAGGTCAGAGACCTTGAAATATTCGCAGGCAACGATCAGCGTCATCACTTTGGTGAGCGATGCAGGCTCGAAGCGTGTGTTGGGGTCGGATGCTGCGATCACGGCTCCGCTCGAGGCGTCAACCAGAATGGCGTGCTGCGAGGCGATTCCCGTCACGGTCGCTGTGCTTGATTCAACGGCAGGTCTTTGCAAAAGCACCCCACCCGAGAATACCTTTTGATCATCGGGGTCGATCGGGTCGGTCACCTCGGTAGACTCGCTCGTACTCTCGCCCCCCTCCCCATCACTCGGCGGGTTTGCCGAGACGGGCGGTGTGAGCGTGCTGATCAGCAGCGCGGTGAGCAAAAAGACTTCTATTATAATAAAAGCAAGCATGCAAAGGCAAAAGATCTCCTCATGCCTGCCCTGCCTGACGTTTTTTGGGGGTGTTTTGCTTGTGTTCAACGGTCCACTTTCCTTTCGAGAATACTACCAGAATTCTGCGATTTGTTCTGCTTTTTTCCTACAATGAAATTGTAACCGAAAAGACAGAGTATGTCAATAGAGTTGCAAAAAGATTTACAAAAAAAATTTTTTTATTTTTTTTGCAAAAACCTATTGACAAGTGATTTGCTTTATGCTATAATCAATGTGTACCAAGTTAGTGTACATTCAAGCAAGGATCGGAGGAGTCAGCAATGCGAATCACACAGGAAGCCGACTACGCCATCCGAATTTGTGCCGTGCTTGATCTGCTTGGTAAAAAATCGGGAGCTTCCGAAATTGCCGAACGGGCTGGAATTACGCAACGCTTCGCGCTTAAAATTCTCGGAAAGCTCACCGACGTTGGAATTGTGAGGTCTTATAAGGGGGCGCGCGGCGGATACGTTTTGAACGCAGACGCCACAGAGATCAAAATTCTCGACCTCATAGAGGCGATCGAGGGTCCGCTCCGGCTTTCCAAATGCCTCGAGTGCGACTACGATTGCACACGCAACCCCAACAAGGCATGCTGCAAGATGCACGTTGCCTTTGCAGCGCTCAACCGAAATCTTGTTAATAGCCTCGGGCGTATCACGGTGCGAATGCTCAATGATGAGAGCGTTTCCTTCGATGATATCACCGACGTTATCAAATAAAAAAATTTTTTTAACATAAAAGGAGATTTACAGTTATGAAAAAGTGGAGATGCACCATCTGCGGAGAAATCGTTGAGTCGGACGTTCGTCCCGACCAGTGCCCCCTTTGCAAGGCATCGGGCGAGAAGTTTGAGGAGATCGTTGAGAACGGCACGATGAGCTGGGCAACCGAGCACGTCGTTGGCATCGCAAAGGATGCTCCCGCCGAGATCATCGAAGGTCTGCGCGCAAACTTCCAGGGCGAGTGCACCGAGGTTGGTATGTATCTGGCAATGTCCCGCGTGGCTGCAAGAGAGGGCTACCCCGAGATCGCGCTCTATTGGAAGGAAGCAGCACTTGAGGAAGCAGAGCATGCAGCAAAGTTTGCAGAGCTCCTCGGCGAGTGCGTGTTTGATTCCACCAAGCAGAACCTCACGGTTCGCGTGGAGGCAGAGAACGGCGCGACCGCAGGCAAGTTTGAGCTGGCTAAGATGGCAAAGGCGCTCAACCTCGACGCGATCCACGACACCGTTCACGAGATGGCAAAGG
>ERZ780157.596-NODE-596-length-46798-cov-3.567721_pt1 | contig 46798 bp, 47 predicted proteins | sample MGYA00511169_ERZ780157 | MGnify/ENA primary metagenome ERZ780157 (study PRJEB29588, sample SAMEA1965149) | human gut metagenome | biome: human gut; feature: human-associated habitat; material: faeces | place: Denmark | collected 2008/2010 ...
TGTATCCGTATGATTCGTTTGAAGCTGCCTTCATAGCTGCGTTGATACCTTCAACTGTGATATCTTTTCCTTTAACTACAGCTGTAAGAACTGTTGTTGAACCTGTTGGAACAGGAACTCTCTGTGCAGAACCGATTAATTTTCCGTTTAATTCTGGAATAACTAATCCGATAGCTTTTGCAGCACCTGTTGAGTTAGGAACGATATTAACTGCTGCAGCTCTTGATCTTCTTAAATCACCTTTTCTCTGTGGTCCATCAAGAGTCATCTGGTCACCTGTGTAAGCATGAATTGTTAACATGATACCACTCTGGATTGGAGCGTATTTGTTAAGAGCATCAGCCATAGGTGCTAAACAGTTTGTTGTACATGAAGCTGCAGAAATGATTGTATCTTCTGGCTTAAGTGTATTGTGGTTTGTATTGTAAACGATTGTTGGAAGATCGTTTCCAGCTGGAGCTGAGATAACAACTTTACGAGCACCAGCATCGATATGAGCCTGTGCTTTTTCTTTGCTTGTATAGAAACCGGAGCACTCTAATACAACGTCAACTTTTAAATCTCCCCATGGGCAGTTGTTTGCATCTGGGAAAGCGTAGATTTTGATCTCTTTACCGCAAACGATGATAGAATCATCTGTGCTGGAAACTTCATCAGCATGCTCATATTTACCCTGAGATGAATCATATTTTAACAAGTGTGCTAACATTTTAGGACTTGTTAAATCGTTGATTGCTACTACTTCATATCCTTCTGCTCCAAACATCTGTCTGAAAGCAAGACGTCCGATACGTCCAAATCCATTAATCGCTACTTTTACTGCCATTTGTCGATTCCTCCTAAAATTTACTTTTAAGTATGTTTGTTAAATTTTTTACAAACTCTTAAGTCTATTCTAACCAATTTGGTTAAAAATTTCAAGTGGTAATTGCGTTTTTTCTCATTTTTTTGTATTTTTGCTTTGTAACTATTCAGGACACCCCGCCCATATTCGCATTTCAAACACTTCGTGTTCTTTCCCGCCTTTGACAAGGCTAAAAATGCTCATATGTGGTGGGGAGCCCTATTAGGATCTAAATGTATGGGAATCAAAGTCTCTTACGTGCAAGCACGACGATTCATTGATTCCCATACATTTGATCCTGAATAGTTACTTTTATTTAAACTGGTGTCCGCTGATACGAAGTTTCGGACTGGAAAGTCTCTGGCTGAAGAAATGGTACTTTTTCATACTCATTTTTCGGCCTTTGTACGTCACCATGCGCTGTCCTTCCAGCACTTCCTGAGCGGCTTTCATGCACTCTCTTCTGGCTCCGGAAGAATATTTCCCACGTTCAACATTTTTAGTTTCTCTTGCAAATTTTCCCTGGCGGACCGGACTAAACTGCCCTCTCTGCTTAATTACTTTCAATACCGTATTTGGGAAGCTTGAAGATTTTACACGGTTCATAACCACACAGCCAACAGCTATTTTTCCTGCGTAGCACTGATTGCCGGCTTCACAGTAGATGATCGCTGCCATGTATTTTAAATCATTATCTGTATATGATTTTTCTGCCGCCTGAGATGTCTGTGCCGGACTAACTGCCGCACATGCGATCACAAGAAGAAAGGTAAGGATTGTCTTTAACACTTTTTTTGAAAACATAATAAAAATTAACCTCCATGTCAAAATGATGTCTGTATCATTTTAGCAATATTTGTAATATATTTTGTTACGTTTTGTAACATTTATGTAATAATTATAACATGAAAAAGAAATATTTCAACCCTTTTTTTCAAAAAAAATGAACGCTGCATCTGCAAACGTCCATTTTTCGGTATCTTCAAGATTGTTTCAAAATTCACGAATAGTGTTTCAGCACCTCGTCAAATTTCATTTTTCCACCAAATAGATCTAAGGCACTTCCGATCGTGAAATCCATTTTCCCACCGGATAAAGAATCCAGTTTTTCAAGATCAGAAAAAGATCCGATTCCTCCGGCATACGTTACCGGAAGTTTATTGCAGCGGGACAGGATCTGAACCAGTTCGCAATCGATTCCGGTTCCGGTTCCCTCCACGGCCACACCATGTACAAGATATTCATCACAATACCGGCTCAGTTCGTCCATCAACGCTTCATTAAGCGGTTGATCTGTAAATTTCTGCCAGCGGTTTGTAACGATATAATATATTTCTTCTTTCGGGCGGCAGCTCAAGTCAAGCACAAGGTGCTCTTTTCCAACTTCTTTCCGCAGTGCCTCCAGACGGTCAAAATGAATCTTACCTTCCGCAAATACATAGGAAGTAACTATTACGTGACTGGCACCCGCTTTGATAAAATGCGCCGCATTTTCTACGGTAATACCGCCTCCGACCTGCAATCCATCCGGATAAGCAGCCAAGGCTTCTTCGGCCTGTCTTCTGTCTTCCTCATAATACTCGCTTCCTGCCGGATTTAAGAGGATCACATGTCCTCCGCGAAGATGTTTCTTCTTATATAGATCGGCATAATCGGCAGCGCTCATCTCCGAAACAAAATTCTCTTTTGCCCGATTCCCGGCGTCCTGCAGACTGCCACCGACAATCTGCTTTACTTTTCCATTATGAATGTCGATACATGGTCGAAATTTCATCTGCCTGTCTCCTATAAACCAAGGATTTCTTTTACTGTTTTTTCCATTTCCGATTTGTCGCATACCTTGTCATGCAGAATTGGAGCAGTTCGAATCTCCTCAATTGCCTGTGGTACTTTCACACCGGAAAGCTTATTTAATTCATCTACGAGTTCAAAATCTGTCATGCTGTCATATTTTTCATCGATGGAGTCCATGACACTTCTTGTAAATTTGTATGGACTTGCTGTCGATGCAATTACAGTTTTCACACCGGTTTTCGCAGCTTTCTGATAATATACATTGCTTGCTACTGCGGTGTGTGTATCCATAATATAGCCTGTCTTATCATAAACATCTTTGATCGTCGCATGGGTTTCCTCTTCGGAAGCAAATCCGCCGACAAAATCTGCCAGTTTTTCTTTCATTTCCGACGTAATGCTATACTCGCCTTTTGTCGTCAAAGCATCCATAAACGCTTTGGTCTGTGCAGCATCTTCTCCGGTAATACGGTAGATCAGACGCTCCAAATTGCTTGAGATCAAAATATCCATCGATGGTGATGTCGTAAGAATAAATTCTCTCTTACGGTCATATGTACCTGTCTGGAAGAAATCAAACAATACTTTATTTTCATTGGAAGCACAATACAAAGTTTCAATTGGAATTCCCATATTTTTTGCATAATATGCCGCAAGAATGTTACCAAAATTTCCGGTTGGAACGACAACATTCATCTTCTCTCCGGCTTTCAGTTCGCCCTGACGGAGAAGCTGGCCATACGCATAAACATAATATACGATCTGTGGAACCAAACGACCGATATTGATGGAGTTTGCGGAAGAGAACTGGTATCCTGCCGCATCCATTTCTTTGGCAAGTTCTTTCGAATTAAACATCTGTTTTACACCCGTCTGAGCATCATCGAAGTTTCCGATAATTCCGACTACATTGGTATTTTTTCCTTTTTGTGTCAGCATCTGTTTTTCCTGAATCGGACTTACTCCGTTTTTCGGATAAAATACGATAATGCTAGTACCTTCCACATCTGCAAAACCGGCAAGTGCAGCTTTTCCTGTATCTCCGGAAGTCGCCGTCAAAATAACAATTTCATTTTTTACTCCGTTTTTCTTTGCGGATGTCGTCATCAGATATGGCAGGATTGACAATGCCATGTCCTTAAAGGCAATTGTTTTGCCATGGAACAATTCCAGATAGAACGCACCGTCTTTTTTGACCAATGGTGCGATTTCTTTGGTATCAAATTTATCGTCATAAGCACCATGAATACAATGAAGCAGTTCTTCTTTGGTAAAATCTGACAAAAACAGTTTCATTACTTCATATGCAGTTTCCTGATAAGAAAGCCCTGCCAGTTTCTCCAATTCTACATCCAGTGCAGGAATGGAATCCGGCACAAACAATCCGCCATCGTCTGCCAGTCCTTTTAAAATCGCCTGGGAAGCGGTCACTTTTTCACTGTTGCTTCTTGTACTTTTGTACATGATACTCATAATATTCCTCCATTTCTGCGTACATTTCGGCACGCATTGCATTTTACACAAACTAATTGCTTTCTCATTGTAACATTTTTTTCATTCTTTTACAATAACTTTCTATTTGAAAAATTCATGACAGCCATGCTGTGCTACTTTTGTGAGATCCCGGTCAAACCAAGCGACATTTTTCGGGTCGGATGCACTTCGGCACATAAAGTACAATGCCCCTTTCGAGATATCCTTTCCCGCCAGTGCCTGTTTTACTGCCCTTTTTGTCTTGTCCGAAACCGTCACGCGATAATATCTTCCATTGGAAACCGGCGAAAATTGGTATCTACCGGCACGGTTGGCAAACACCACTCCTTTTATGGTATCGGGAAAATGTTTGGAATGGACGCGGTTCAAAATTACATTTGCCACCAGAATCCGGCCTTCCAGATCCTGATCTCCTGCCTCGGCTTCGACAATCCGTTCCAAGATCTGACGCTCTTCCTGCCGCCTCTTCTCCTCACGGCGTTTGCGTTCCCGGCGTCTGCGCTCTTTTTCTTCACGTTCCCGCTGTTTTTCCTCAAACTGCTTTTCTTCCGCAGCATACGAAGCTTCCTGTTCCGAATACCGGCGTACCTGTGTATCGCACCAGCACTTCATCGCCTCTTCCCTTGCCTGCGTTTCCTTGACAGCTGACTGGTTCTCCTGCGTCACCTCGTCCTGCAGCACGATAGCTTCGGTCGCTTCCGGTTCTTTTTCCGGTAAATTTTTCCACGCTCCTGCCAGGAGAATGACAGCCGCAGCTCCCATACTTATTCCATATAACTTTATTTTTTGAATCATACATATACTCCTTTCATAGTTTAGAGTATATGCATTTTTTGCAAAGTTATTACAAAAGTATTACAAGTTTCTCACTTTGAATTCCCGCTCAGCCGCACGGCGCTGATCTTTCTTTGCGATATCTTCACGCTTGTCGTACAGTTTTTTACCTTTGGCAAGGGCAATCTCCACTTTGATCAGGCTTCCTTTAAAATATACCTGGAGCGGAACCAGCGTATATCCTTTTTGTGACATTTTGCCGATCATTTTGCGTATCTCGCTGCGATGCAGTAAAAGTTTCCGCACACGAAGCGGATCTTTATTGAATATATTTCCTTTTTCGTAAGGACTCACATGCATTCCGTAGATAAATACTTCTCCTTTTTCCACTCGGATAAAAGATTCTTTAATGCTGCAATGTCCCATTCGCATGGATTTCACTTCTGTTCCATGCAGTTCGATCCCGGCTTCGTATTTTTCTTCAATAAAATAATCATGCCACGCTTTTTTATTATTGGCAATCAATCGAATACTTTCTTTACTCATCTTCTTCCCTCTTTTCCATATTTTCCGGCAAAAAATCAATGGTTCGCAGATTTTTGTCTGCGCGCACGACCTGCACACGCATTTTCTGTCCCAGACGATACTCTTTCGCGCTGTATGTGCCGACAACACGGTAATTAGCGGCATCGTATTCGTATACATCGTCCGTAAGATCTGCAAGACGGATCATTCCTTCGATCGTATTTGGCAATTCCACATAAATGCCCCACGATGTCACACCACTGATCACACCTTCATAACATTCTCCAATCTTGGACTGCATAAATTCCGTCTTCTTCATTTTGTCCACTTCACGCTCGGCATCGTCTGCGCGCCGTTCCAGGCTGCTGCAGGATTTTGCCACTCCCGAAAGGATCTCCTGATAATGCTCCTGCCGTTTTGGAGAAAGTCCTTTTTTGAAACTTTCTTTTAAAATACGGTGAATCTGAAGATCCGGATATCTTCGGATCGGCGAAGTGAAATGGCAGTAATATTTAGTTGCAAGGCCAAAATGTCCCTCATTTTCCGGCTCGTATTTGGCACGTTTCATCGCGCGCAGGGTAAGCCGGCTCAAAAACGTCTCTTCTTCCGTTCCCTCGATACTTTCCATCAATTTCTGGATTTCACGCGGATGCACTTCCTGTTGTCCCACTTTCAAGGTATGGGAAAAACTGTGTGCCAGGGCTGCCAGTTCCCGGATTTTTTCCAGATCCGGATATTCGTGGGTACGATACAAAAACGGAAGTTCTTTCCAAAAACTGTCTTCGGCAACCACTTTATTTGCCGCAAGCATAAATTCCTCGATAATCTTGGTCGCAAAATTGCGGTCATATGGCACGATATCGATCGGATGCCCTTCGTCATCAAGAATCAGTTTACATTCCGGAAAATCAAAATCGATCGAGCCCTGTTTTTTTCGCTCTGTCCGTAGGATTACAGCCAGTTCTTTCATCTGCTCAAACATTGGCACAAAAGCTTCGTATTCTGCCATCGTTTTTTCATCATGATCGGTCACAATAGCATTGACGTCCGTATAACTCATGCGGCGGTCTACGCAGATCACCGATTCTCCGATGCGGTAATCTTTAATATGCCCTTTCGCATCATAATGAATGATACAGCTGAGTGTAAGCCGGTCCACTCCCTGATTTAATGAGCAGATTCCATTGGACAGTTTCCGCGGAAGCATCGGGATAACACGGTCTGCAAGATACACACTGGTTCCGCGGTTCAATGCCTCTTTATCAAGCGGCGAACCCTCTTTGACATAATGACTGACGTCCGCAATATGCACACCCAGTTCATAGCCTCCGTTTTCCTCTTTATGCAACGTGATCGCATCGTCGAGATCTTTCGCATCTTCGCCATCGATCGTCACGGTCATTCGGTCACGCAGATCCATTCGTCCTGCAATATCCGTCGAATCCACTTTCTCCGGAATATGCGGAAGTTCCCGCAGCACTTCTTCCGGAAATTCCTCCGGTATGCCGTAACCGCGCACAATGGATAAAATATCAATTCCCGGATCATCTGCATGTCCGAGAATCTCCGTCACGACACCCTCCGGGCTCTTTTCTTCATTGCCAAAATCCGTTATTTCCACAACGACTTTTTCCCCGGTTTCTGCCTCTTTCGTCTTTCCCTTCGGAATATAGACATCGCTCGTAAACTTCTCACGGTCTACCACGACAAAACCATAATGTTTATTTCGCATAAATGTGCCGACAACTGTCGTATTGGCACGTTTTAAGATGCGGATGATCTGGCCTTCTTTTCGCTTTCCATTCTTCGAATCCTTGTAGATCTGTACCATAACTTCATCGCCATCGTAGGCATTGGAGCAGCCGGATTCCGGGATGAAAATATCATCCGGCTGGCCTTCTACCCGCACAAATCCAAATCCTTTTGATGTCGCCATAAACGTTCCCGCATTGACATTTTCCTTCGGAAGCTGATATCGTCCGCTTCCGTCTATCACTATTTTTCCCTCTTTTACCAGTTCGTCCAGCAGGGCATGAAATTTGGCACGTTCCTTCTTTGGCACACAAAACAGCGCCGCGATCTCTTTGCCTTTCATCGGACGATACTCTTCTTCTTTGATAAATGCATAAAGCATTTCTTTTCGATCCATACTAAGTCCTTTCCTTACAAGCACGACAATCCGCTGCTTGTTTCACATTAGACCTGAATAGTTACCTAATCAGTAAAAAACCTCTGAAGGCTTTCTCTTTACAAAGGCTCTTCAGAGGTTAAAATCCATTTTATAGTATCTCTTGATTATTTCATATTCATGCAGAGTACAATGGATAAGATAATGAACAATGCACCAAGTACACTTGTAATCTTAACCAGTTTTCCTTCAGCAGAACGTCCTTTGTTCTTACTCCAATACGTATCTGCCGCGCCGGAAACTGCACCAAGACCGGAAGTTTTTCCCTCCTGCATCAATACAACAACAACGATGGCGATACATATTACAATATATAAAACCTGAATGATTGTTTTTACTAAAGTAGACATCTCTTAGTCCTCCTTCTTTCTATAATTTTGTATAAATTCCGGAATTTTAATGCTGTCATCCTCTTTTTTCATCGTCGGGCTGACTTGCTGAGGTGTCCGGTTAATTTTATGATTTACCACAGGCATGTCCTGATTTACCGTAGCAGCTGATGGCTGCGATTTTCTGGCTGCGCTGTTAAATCCACTCAAAAAGCTTGGCTGCGACATCGGTGTAGGTTTGGCTACATGTGGTGCCGCGGTATGTCCTAAATTCATTTTTCCGCCAAGAGAACCATTGGAAAATGTACTGCCAAAACCTCCAAAAGAAGAAGCCTGTGCGGTCTCATCTTTTAAGCCTGTCGCAATGATCGTGATGGTAACTCCGTCACTGTCATCGTTATCATCCAGCATAATACCAAAGATGATATTGGCATCTTCTCCTGCGAGTTCACGTACATACTCGGCAGCTTCGTTTGTCTCCTGAATACCGATGTCTCCACCGCTGAAATTCAGGATAAAGTTTGTCGCACCATCCACGCTTGTCTCAAGCAATGGACTTGTGATAGCCTGCTGTACGGCTTCCATACATTTGTTTTCGCCGGTTCCGTAACCAACTCCGATATGAGCGATACCTTTGTCTTTCATGATCGTCGTGACATCAGCGAAATCGAGATTGATCAATGCAGGCAGGTTGATCAGGTCTGTGATACCATGTACACCCTGCTGGAGTACCTGGTCTGCCATGCTGAACGCTTCTTTCATCGAAGTTTTCTTATCGGATATGGAAAGAAGTTTTTCATTTGGAACAACGATCAGTGTATCAACGTTTTCTTTTAATTTGTCAATTCCTGCCAGTGCATTATCCATACGGCGTTTTCCTTCGAACTGGAAAGGTTTTGTCACAACACCGACAGTCAGAATATCCTGTTCTTTGGCAATCTGTGCGATAACCGGAGCCGCTCCTGTTCCGGTTCCACCACCCATACCGCAGGTGATGAACACCATATCATGTCCCTGAATCAGGTTCAGAAGTTCTTCCCGGCTCTCTTCCGCTGCCTGCTCTCCTACTTCCGGACGAGCTCCCGCACCCAGACCTTTTGTCAGTTTTTCACCGATCTGAATGATATGCGGTGCTTTACATCTGCGTAAATGCTGCTTGTCCGTATTGGCACAGACAAAATCTACCCCTTGAATTCCTTCGTCAATCATACGGTTTACGGCATTGTTTCCTGCGCCGCCGACTCCGACCACAAGGATTTTACAAACATATTCCGTATCGTTGTTATTCATTATCTCTAACACTGCAGTTCCTCCTTCTATCTATCCATAACTATTTCATATATTCAATTATAGCAATTCATTCCTATCAAGTCAGGGGCAGTGAACATTTGTCCCCAACGTCGCATATACTTATATAATAAAGTTTTTCGGAAAAAATATCAAGTATAAATTGTATTTTTTTTGTTAATTTTTCTTTAAAATCACATCACCGCCGGCACGATACGATGACATATCGATCTCTCCCGACAGTTTTTGCTCTTTTGCCGTCTTCAAAATATCCGATAATGCGGCGATTGCTTCATCGTAATTGTCTTTTTTCCCGAGGTTCACTTTAATGTCCCCCGAATACAAAAATGCAGCATTGTCACTGTCAAACACGACGCGGTCCCATGTAACCCCATAATGCTGGAACAATCCCGACAAATTCATAATCCTTGACAAAAGTGCCTCATCTTCCATCTGTACTTTCTCATATAAGGAAAATGTTGTCATTGTTTTTGTCTCAAAAAGCGGAATTCCTTTAATTTCATCCTGTGTACTTTTCAGTACAACGCCATCTTTATCAAAATAAATGAACTGATTCATATAGGAAATCCCGGCGATCATTTTCTTTTCGTACAACTTAATGTGAATCTTATGAATTCCCGGATAGGTCACCTGATACTCGCGCACATAAGGAAGAGACGGACAAAATCCAAGTTTCCGCTTGATCCAGGAAGATACCACATTGTGATCCAAAAAGGTGTTACATACTTCCCCGGCTACCACTTCCTGTGAAAAAAAGGTATTTCCCTCGACAGTGATCTCATTGACATGAAATACTGCTGCGATAAGAAGCACCAGGGCTAGAATGATCCCCGGAATAATTAATTTCCAATGTTTTCCTTTTTTCTTGTTCATACTCTTCCTCCTCGTATCTTCTTTTCCCTCTGTCTAATGCACACAAAGTCCGATATTTCGCATGTTTTGTATCGGATTTTCATATCCCCGCAATATATTTTCTGCCTGTTGCACAATGGTCTCTCCTTCTGCCATCGCTCCCGCCAGTAAAATGGCGGCCCCACTTCGCAGATCCGTCGCCTGCACCGTCTCGCCATGCAGTTTCGTCACTCCGTTAATATAAGCACATTTGGCAACTGTATCGATATCCGCTCCCATTTTCTTCAGATACGGAATCATTTGAAAACGGTTTTCAAATACCGTCTCGCACAAAATACTCTCTCCATGCGCCCGCGAAAGCAGTGTCAGGAAAAGTGACTGCGCATCGGTCGGAAATCCCGGATACGGTGCTGTCTTCAGATAAGGAATCGGATGAATGCCCTGATTTCCTTCTGCAAGAACTCCCTCCGCGTCCTGTGCAAAAAAGCATCCGGATTTTTCCAGTTCTTTTCGTTCCGGAAGAAACGACTCTTTTTCTGTCCGGATACGAATTTTCCCCTGTGTTCCAAGAGCCATCGCCGCATAAGTCATAAAGACAATGCGGTCGCCCGGAATCGTCACCTCCGTTCCATGCAGTTTTCCTGCACCACAGATATGAATCGTCCCTGTCGTCTCTCCGTTGATCTTTGCCCCCATGTCGCGAAGCATCTCACACAGGGAACAAATTTCCGGTTCTCTGGCAGTATTTTCCAATACCACATCTGAATTTCCGGATGCATGAAATAAGAGAAGATTTTCTGTCGCACCGACACTCGGATAGGAAAAACGGATCTTTACCGTCTTCGGCACCCGTTCGCGCCGGCATACCAGCCATTCTCCTTTATCCTCCACTTTCACGCCGGATTGTTCCAGTGCTTTGATATGGATGTCAATCGGCCGTCTGCCGATGGAACACCCTCCCGGCATGTGTACTTTGGCTTCTCCGGTTCTTGCCAGCAGGCTTCCCAGAAAAAGAATCGAAGCCCGAACGCGTCCGGCTTCTTTCTGTAATATTGCACTATGTTTTAACACATCTGCCTGCACGCGGAAAACCGAATCTTCCCATGCCGTCTGCAAACCAAGATTTTCCAAAAGTTCTGCCATCACTCTGACATCGGAAATGTCCGGGCAATGTCGGAAAATCATCTCGTCGCTCGTAAGAATACTGGCCGCGAGCATTGGCAAGGCGGCATTTTTGCTTCCTTGAAGCACAACCTCGCCCTCCGCACGCCTGCCTCCGTGAACTGCAATCTGCACTGTCAAACCTCCGCACTTATGTTTCTACTTTATAGTATGCGGATGTTATGTATTGGTATCATGTCTTTACCCGTTTTTTCGAAATCTGCAAAACCAATCCAATTTCTGCCAGCAAAAAGATAACACTGCTTCCTCCATAACTGATAAAAGGAAGCGCAATACCGGTAGATGGGATGGAATTTGTGACAACGGCGATATTCGCAAGCACCTGAACCGCGATCTGTGCCATAACGCCGGTACAGATCATACCGCTGAACAAATCCGGTGACGTCGTTGCAACATCGTAAATACGCCAAAGCAGAATCAGAAACATTAGAATCACGATGCCGGCTCCGACGATTCCAAGTTCTTCACAAATAATAGCAAAGATCATATCGTTGTGAGGTTCCGGAATAAAGCCAAGTTTCTGCATACTCTCTCCGAGTCCGGTTCCAAACAGACCACCCGAGGCGATCGCATACAACCCCTGTAAGATCTGGAACCCCCCCTCATTATTTTCTACATCAAGCCAAATCTGGATTCGCTGCATACGAAATGCATCTCCAAAAAAGATGAACAAGCCCACCAGTCCGACACCAACGACAAGTGTCAAAAAGTATAATCTTTTATACCGCGCCGCCACAAAGCACATGATAAACACAATGCCCATCATAACAATCGCGGAACTTAGGTTTTCTTTTCCGACAAGAACGATCAGTACCGCAGCCGCAAGAAGGATTCGAAGTGCTCCTTTGATATGGCTTACCATCGCCGGCGCATTGTTAATAAACGATGCCGTGATGAGAAGTACCGCAATCTTACTGATCTCCGCAGGCTGAATAGAAACCGGCCCGAGGTACAGCCAGCGCTTTGCTCCGTTGAATTCTCTTCCGACAAAATATACAGACAGCTGCAAAAGCACGGCACAAAAATAGAGTACCGTCACAAGATGCACCCGGAGTCCCGGCAGCCGCTTTAACAAGATGCGGTAATCAAACTTCGACACTATGATCATTACAACGATTCCGACGATAACATTTATCAGCTGTTTTTTCAAAAAGTAGGCAGAATCCTGAAATTTTACCTGTGCCGTATAAGAACTGGAACTATAGATCATCAATAGTCCAAATCCAAGAAGACATAGCACGATCAAAAGGAGACTGTAATCAAACGAATACACCGCTCCTGCATTCCCGGCTGCTTCCTGCTTTCTGTTTTTCATGAACCGATCACTCCAAACCTCTTACAAAATCTTTAAACATGGTGCCCCTTTGCTCGTAGGAATCAAACATATCCCAGCTTGCACACGCCGGTGAGAGAAAAACGGCATCTCCGCTTTCAGCCAGGTCATGTGCCATTTTGACTGCCTCTTCAAGAGAATCTACAAAACGATACTCAAAAAATCCACACTCCTCTGCTTCCTGAGCGATGCGGTCTTTCGTATCTCCGAGAAGGAGCAGGCATTTTACTTTTCCATCAAAACTGCGGATCCAGTCACTAAAACTTCCGCCTTTATCATATCCGCCACCGATCAGGATCGTCGGGCGGTCCATCGACTGAATACCTTTGATCGCAGCATCCGGATTGGTTCCCTTAGAATCATTGTAGTATTCCACACCATTTATCGTAGTAACATACTCTACACGATGTTCTACCGGATGAAAATGTCTTGTCACTTCCACTGCCACATCATCCGGTACGCCCATTTTTTCCACCATAAGAAGTGCTGCCATAATATTTTCGGCATTGTGGTCGCCCGGCAGTTTGGTCTCTTTTTGATTTAAAAGCACCTTACCATCCCGGCTGCGAACCAGATTGCCGGAAGCATCTTTATACATACCGTTGGCAATTTTTTGCTGACTACTGAAAAATTCCACCTGACATGGAAGGCTGTCTGCCGCATTCCGCAGTCTCTCATCTTCATAATTGAGGATGCAGAACTGCTCTTTCGTCTGATTTTTCGTAATCGAAAGTTTCGTCTCGGCATATTTTTCCATCGTTCCGTGGCGATTCAAGTGATCCGGCGTAATATTTAAGATTGCACTCACTTTCGGGCAGAAACTAACCGTACTTTCCAATTGGAAACTACTGATCTCAGCCACCGTAACAGAATCTTCTGACGTTTTTGCCGCTTCACTCGTGTAGGGGGTTCCAATATTTCCCACCACAAATGTTTTCTCATTAAAAGCTTTCATGATCTCACCAACCAATGTCGTCGTAGTCGTCTTTCCATTGGTTCCCGTGATTGCCATGACACTTCCTTTTTCTACGAGATATCCCAGTTCAATCTCGCCAATGATCGGAATGTTTTTTGACCGGAAGAAATCTCCGATCTTTTCAAAGACAGGTACCCCGGGACTAAACACGGCACAATCCACATCGTCCCATCCTTCTTCTTTAAAATCTCCGGATACCAGCACTTCGGCATCTATTCCCGGAGCATTACAATCTAATTTCTGATCGTACAAAATGCGTTTTGCACCAAGTTTTCCAAGCAGTTCAAGTGCTGCTTTTCCACTTTTTCCATAACCGATGACGGCTACCTGTTTTCCTGAAAAATCCATTTTTCTCTCTCCATTCCTGTATTGTTTATAATGCCATCAAACCAATCAGGCACAAAATTGCTGTAATAATGCTGAACGCTGCCACTACCTGTGTCTCGGAAAAACCGGACAATTCAAAATGATGATGGATCGGCGCCATCTTGAAAATACGTTTTCCATGGGTCAATTTAAAATAACCGACCTGAATAATAACGGAAAGCACTTCCACCAGATAGATCAATCCTACGATTACAATGTACAACGGCATATGAAGCATCAATGCTATGGATGCCACAAATCCACCAAGTGCCAGCGATCCGGTATCACCCATAAACACACGGGCCGGATACGTATTAAATAAGAGAAATCCCAAAAGGCTTCCTACCACAGCTCCGGTGATCGGTGTCATCGCCGGTTCGATTGCAACGGCCGCAATCGTGAAAAAGGTTCCTACAATGACTGTCACGCCGGAAGCAAGACCGTCTAAGCCATCCGTAAAATTGACTCCGTTTACGGTTCCTAACACGACAATAAATACAAAAATGATGAACAGCCAATCCGGCATCGTAAAGAAACTATTCATAAACGGAATGCGGATCGTCGCTGTCATATGTGCTACATCATAATAATAGTAGACAAATACAACTGTCACGATAAACTGTCCAAACATCTTTTGCAATGGTTTCAATCCCAGAGAACGTTTCATGACAACTTTAATATAATCATCCAAAAATCCAATGATTCCAAATCCCAATGTCATAAATAAAACCGGAATCAGTTCCGAATATCTTCTTATGTAAAGCAGAGACGTAAGAAGAATCGACACCAGGATGATCAGACCTCCCATCGTCGGAGTTCCCGCTTTTTTCAAATGAGACTGCGGTCCGTTATCTCGGACAAACTGTCCAAACTTTAATTTACGTAAAAACGGAATAACAATCGGGCACAAAACCACGCTTATTCCAAATGCAATTACTACCGGCATCAATATACTCAAATCCAAATTCACTTTTTACACCTCATTTTATCGTTTTTATTTAATGTAACTATTGTACCCCATTATATCCATAACCGCAAGGTTTTCTTGTCACTCTTTTAAGAGATATGGCAAAATATTGGTATACAATGTCGAAATCGCGGGAGCCGCGATCACACCGCCATAATACAGTCCCTGGGGCTCATCGATCCGCACCATAGCGATCACACTTGGATTATCCACCGGCGAAAATCCGATACAGGAAGCAATGTATTTGCCATTTCCGCGGGGAAGTTTCTGGCTGGTTCCCGTTTTACCGCCGATAAAATATCCATCGACACCGGCTTTCTTTCCGCCGCCTTCGCTGACAACTTTTTCCAGTGCTTTGCGGACTTCTTCGGAAACGGATGCATCCAATACCTTTTTCCCCGAAGAATACGACATCTTTTTCATTCTCGTTTTGTCGCTGTTTACCGCATACATACCAAAATGCGGCGTGATCTTTTTTCCTCCATTGATGATCATACAGACCGAAGTGAGCATTCGTATGGGGGACAACTGAAAGGACTGGCCAAAGGACATTGTCGCAAGTTCTACCGCTCCGACATTTTCCTGCTTGTGCATGATCGTGGCGGCCTCACCCGGCACATCAATTCCTGTTTTTTCCAAAACGCCAAACTTTTTCATACCTTCAAAAAGCCCTGCCACACCGACTCTTGCTCCCACTTCCATAAAGACCGGGTTGCAGGAGTTCATAATTCCCTGCTCAAACGTCTCCACTCCGTGGCCGGTCGTCTTATGGCATCGAATCCGACGGTCTTCTACTACTTTATACCCGGGACACGAAAAGGTGTCTGTCATTTTTACCACGCCTTTGTCCAGCGCCGCAGCCGCGGTCACTACTTTAAACGTCGAACCCGGCTCATACGTATCACTGACTGCCAGATTTCTCCACATGGCATTGAGCGCTGTCATCTTCTCCTTTTCACTCATCCCCTCTTTTCCATTTACAAGTGTATAGGGATGATTCAAGTCAAATTCCGGTGCATTTACCATCGCGTAAATCTCGCCATTCTGTGGATTCATAATAATAATTTCCACCGTCTTTGCCTGTTTTTGTTCTAGCAGTTTATTGGCAACCTGCGTCGCATACTCCATGACATTGAGATCAAGCGTCGTCGTAAGATTCCAGCCGGCGATCGGTTCTTTGCGGTCCTCTGCGCCATTGCGGATTTCTACACCGCCTGCCGTCGCCATCGTAAGGATGGAGCCGTCAAGTCCTTTCAAAAGAGATTCATACGATACTTCCAATCCCACGATTCCCTGATTATCTCCTCCGGTAAATCCCAGCACTTTGGAGGCAAGGGTCCCGTATTCATAATACCGTTTATAGTCCTCATCTACCGTTACACCTGCCAGCTTATAAGCACGGATGCGGTCTGAAATTTCTTTTTCTACATTCGATTTTATTTTCTCTCGGGAGGAAATTTTTTCCACTTTTTTCCGTATCTCTGCTTCCTCGATGCCAAGTTCCTTACTCAAAACCGAGATTACTTTTTCCGGTTCTTTTACCTGACTGTGAATGACAGAGATGGTAGACACAGACACATTGCCAGCCAGAACGTTGCCATTGCGGTCTAGGATCTTCCCCCGCTCCGCCTTTATGGTTCGTTCTCTCTCATGAAGTTCTTTTGCCTTCACGCCATAATAATCTGCCTTTGTAAGCATAAGGTACCCCAGCCGTACGATCAGGATCGACGCCACGAGGGTACATACAAAAAATACCAAAAACAAACTCTGTCTTTGGTACGTTTTGTGCCCGACAAGCATCCTGCCTCCATTCCAAAGCCTCTGCTTTTGAAATAAGTATCTTTACTAATGTATTCTCCGGCGATAAAAATATTCCGCTTACTGTTCACCGCCCTCCGGCGCTGCCGTTGGTTCTTCTGTCGCTGTCGGTTCCGGATCATCGGCCGGTTTCTGCGTCGCCGCCGGCTCCGCTGTCGGTTCTGCCGTCGAATCTGCTTTTGCCGCATCGTCGGTATTTTCTGCATAAATTCCTAAAAACGGAAGAATCTTCTTCATAATCTTGGAAGCAAATTCAGTAGCATACGTACTGTGTGCCTGATCTTCCACATGCGGTTCATCAATGATAACATAAATAACGGCTTCCGGATTTTCTGCCGGCACACATCCCAGGAAGGATACAAGGTATTTGCGTGCGGTCACCGGGCGCTTCTGCGCCGTTCCTGTCTTTCCACCGATAGAATATCCTTTTACACCCGCCGGTGCAGCAGTTCCTTCTTCTACCGTTGCCTTCATATACTGACGGATCAGACTGCTTGTCTTATCCGAAACGGTCTTTTTCACTACGATTGGCTCATTTTTCTTTACAATGGCACCATTTTCATTTTGAATCTCTTTGACAATGTGCGGCTCGTAATAATCTCCCCCATTGACAAGGGAACTAAATCCCGCTGCCATCTGAACCATCGTTACAGTCTGGGTCTGTCCAAAACTGCTTGTCGCAAGTTCTACCGGATTCAGTTCCTCTTCGCTGTGAATCAGTCCCGCTGTCTCACCCGGCAGATCGATTCCGGTTTTTTGTCCAAATCCAAAGATTTTATTGTACTTACTAAAATTGGTACGCCCTAACTTTTGTCCAATTGCCATTAAAGCACTGTTGCAGGATTCCATCAAACTTTTTTCAAGGGAAATGCTTCCATGTCCCGATCGGTTTGAACATCGGATTCTCACACCGGATACGGTAAGTCCACCATCACAGTTAAAGTAATCTGAATCCTTCACAACACCTTCATCCAAAGCTGCCGCCACCGTAAATGGTTTGTACGTCGATCCCGGTTCGTAAGCTGATGAAACACAGAAATTTGACCACATTGACATCAACGCATCGCTTGTCGCCTTCTCATCCATCGCGTCAATTTGCTCCTGTGTATACATCGACGTCAGATTTCTCGGATTATTGAGATCATATGTGTTTTTTGACGCCATCGCAAGGATCTCTCCGTTGTTCGGATTCATTACAAGAACAGAGATATTTTCCGCTCCGGTTTCTTCGTTGTATTTTTGGATCTGTTTTTCGACAAGCCGCTGCACATTGGCATCAATTGTCAAAATTACATTATTTCCGTTGGTCGCTTTTTTTACCGTCCGCTGAAATTCCATATTGGCATCAAAATATCCATATTCACGGCCGGTTTTTCCATTCAGATCATCGTTGTAACTGCCTTCTACGCCATACGTTCCCTGATTTTCGGAAGACGTAAATCCGACGATATTACAGGCAATCTGGTTGAGCGGATAATTTCTCGTATACGTCTCTTCAAACCAAACGCCCTGAATCTTTTCATTGTCTTTCATCAATTTTTTAAATCCATCCACCTGCTCTACGGATAACTGTTCCAGTCCTTCTACATGCTGGTACATGGAATTTGGGTTTTCACTGATGATATTCTCGATCACACTGGTATCAAACGCAAAATAAGCGGCAATCTGAGTCAACGTTTCTTTTTTGATGTCCTCTTTTGTCGCTAACGATCTTGGTTCTATGATCAGATTAAATTTACGTATACTCTGCGCAAGTACAGTATCATTTCGGTCTTTGATCGCACCACGGCGGTAATCCAATACCGCATTGGTGTATGACTGCTGTGCCAGCACTTTTTTCTTATAATCGTCTCCCTTATCCCAGTTATATCGGCAAATGTTATACAATAATCCGCAAAACAGAAGAAAACATACTCCCAATACCCACAGAAGGCCAAATTTCATTCCACGGGTAAAACGTTTTGGTTTCTTTCTTTGCATTCTGCGGTGTCTCATACGGGTATTCATCTGTCTTCCCTTCTTCCAAGCCTATCTTTTATTTTTGATGCAGGCGCACCTGTGTACTTTTCTTGCTCTCATATGTATAAATCTGGCTCTGTGATGCCGTTTTCATACCGAGTTCTTTCGTTGCCTTTTTATATACAGCAGATAAATCAAGACTCTCCTGCAACGCCTGAGAAGCATTGGAATTAGTTTTCTCCATCTCCATCACTTCACTTTCCAGACTAACAACGCTCTTGCTAAGCATTGTCTTCTTGGACTGCATCTGAATATACGAAAAGCAAATGCCAAATGCGACCGCAAACGTAAGTGCGATCAATAAAACAGATACTTTGTCCACACGCTGTTTCGGCTGTGGTCTCGCTGCCGGTTTTCGTTCCGGACGTCGCTGTTCTTCCTGCTCCGGTCTGCGTTTCGGAGCCGCATACAATTTTTCTGCTTCGGTGCCATAAATATATCTTGTCTTCGCTGCCATCATAATCCTCCTGTTATTTTTTATTCTCCTCGCTCAAATATACGTAATTTAGCACTTTTTGAACGTGAATTTATTTCTAATTCTTCCTCACCCGGAAGAATTGGTTTTCTGGTTATCACTTTTCCTTTTGGTTTCTTTCCACATACGCAAACCGGAAAATCCGGCGGGCAGGTACATGGGTTTTCCATTTTTCGGAAAAAGTTTTTCACAATCCGATCTTCCAAAGAATGGAAGGTGATAATACACAATCGTCCTCCCGGATTCAACAGATCTACCATGTCTTCCAATGCGTCCTGCAAAACATCCAGTTCATGATTCAGTTCAATGCGGATCGCCTGAAATGTCCGCTTTGCCGGATGACCTTTTCCGTTTCTTGCCTTTGCCGGCATCGAACTTTTTATAATGTCGACGAGTTCTCCCGTCGTTTCAATCTCTTTTTCCTGCCGTTTTCTGCAGATGTTTCTTGCGATGCTTTTCGCATACCGCTCTTCCCCATAGTGTTTTATAATTTCATATAATTTTTCTTCCGGATAACTGTTTACCAGATCTTTCGCAGTAAAATCGCGGCTCTGATCCATGCGCATATCCAGCGGCGCATCTGCCATATACGAAAATCCGCGTTCTTTCGTGTCCAATTGATACGAAGACACGCCAAGATCCAAAAGAATTCCATCTACTTTATCAATCTGCAGTTCTTTTACAACCTGCTTTACGTTGACATAATTGCTTCGAACAAGGTGGACACGATCTCCAAATGGCTGCAAACGCTCTGTCGAAGTCCGAATCGCCGCTTCGTCCTGGTCGATCCCGATAAACTGTCCTTTTTCCGACAATTTTCCACATACATGAAAGGCATGTCCGGCTCCCCCAAGGGTTCCATCCACATAAATGCCGTCCGGCTTTACTGCCAGTCCTTCAATGCATTCGTTAAGTAATACGGAAACATGTTTAAATTCCATCGTTTTCTGCGCCCCCTTCTATGTACTGCCTGATTAGAAGGAAAGTCCCAAATCCGACATATGTTCTGCAATATCGTCCACGTTATCAAAGTCATCGTTTTCAGCCCAGCGTTCTTTGCTCCAGATCTCCACTTTGCCCATCACACCGACAAAGACGATATCTTTCTCAAGTCCGGCTTTTTCTCGCAAATTTGCCGGGATCAATGTTCTTCCCTGCTTGTCCAATTCACAGGAAGCCGCTCCTGCCATGAAATAACGCTGTAACTTACGTGCTTCTTTGCTGCCCGGAAGTTCCCGCAGCTGTTTTACGAAGTCTTCCCAGTCTTCCTGTGGATACACGAACAGACATCCGTCCAGACCAAGTGTCACTACAAAAGAATCCCCCAGTTCTTCACGGAACTTTGCGGGAACAATTACTCTTCCTTTTGCATCGATACTATGATCGTATGTACCCATAAACATAAGACTTCACCAACTTCCCCCTGTGGTCTGTGGCACTCGTTTTTTACCGAGGCGGGTTGTGAGACTTGGGAGAATGAAAGTTGAAGCAACTCCACAAGTCTCTGCCCTTTCCTCCACTTTATACCACTTTTCTCCACTTTGCTCCACTTTTACTCAAATTTTACTCCATTTTAGGGATAAAAGCAAGCATTTTTTTGACACATTTTCAATGCAACGCCTTATTTTTCGGCTTTTGCGCGCGTTCCCAGTACCATATGTAGTAATAAACGCAAAAAAACACCACATCTTGTACAAGATATGGTGTTCTAAATTTTTTACAATATTTTATGGAAATTTATTCCTTTTTCCCACTTAAGCCACTTTTGCCATTTTCTCACACATTGCCAGGAATTTTTTATGTATTGCCCGGTTTTCATCCAGCTCCGGATGAAAAGAAATCGCAATCTGGTTCTGATACTGCACGCCTACGATATTTCCGTCTACTTTCGCAAGAATCTGCACTCCCGGCTCCACAGACTCAATATATGGCGCACGGATGAATGTCATCGGAATTTTACCGATCCCTTCAAATTCATGCTCGGTATAGAAACTTCCCAATTGTCTTCCGTAGGCATTTCGTTTTACGGTAACCGGCAGTGTCGCCAAATGCACGGTCGTATCGTCGGCAATCTTTTCTGCCAAAAGAATCAATCCGGCGCATGTCGCAAGTACCGGCAAGCCCTCTTCGATCCGTTTTTTCACCGTATCAAACATACCAAGTTCACGCAGAAGTTTTCCCTGCACGGTACTTTCGCCACCCGGCAGGATCAGCCCATCCAGCTTTTGATCCAGATCTTTTGCCTGTCGGATCTCGACGCAGGACACGCCGAGTTTTTCCATCGCCTTACAATGCTCGGCAAACGCTCCCTGAACAGCAAGTACACCTATTTTCATGAGGCTCACTTCCTTTCCATTATTTCCCGCGTTCTGCCATCAAAAGTTCGATTTTCTGCTCATTGATACCTACCATCGCCTCTCCGAGATCCTCAGAAAGTTTTGCGATCATATCGGCATCGGTATAATTAGTAACTGCTTTTACGATTGCCTGCGCGCGTTTTTCCGGATTTCCGGACTTAAAGATACCGGATCCGACAAAGACACCTTCCGCACCAAGCTGCATCATAAGTGCTGCATCTGCCGGTGTAGCCACGCCACCTGCCGCAAAGTTTACAACCGGAATACGTCCATTGTCATGTACATACTGAACCAGATCATAAGGAACCTGCAAGTTCTTTGCTTCATCGTACAATTCATCTTCACGCATGGATGTGATCTTTGCAATTTCCTGATTCATCATGCGCATATGACGTACGGCCTGTACGACATCACCGGTTCCCGGCTCACCCTTTGTACGGATCATGGATGCTCCTTCATTGATACGGCGCAATGCCTCACCAAGATCTTTTGCTCCACATACAAATGGTACTTTGAATTTCGTCTTATCAATATGATATTTATCGTCTGCCGGTGAAAGCACTTCACTTTCATCGATATAATCAATCTCAATGGCTTCCAGAAGCTGCGCTTCTACAAAATGTCCGATACGGCACTTTGCCATAACCGGGATGGAAACAGCTTCCTGGATTCCCTTGATCATCTTTGGATCACTCATACGAGCCACACCGCCTGCCGCGCGGATATCTGCCGGAATACGCTCCAGCGCCATAACTGCACAAGCTCCTGCATTTTCTGCAATCTTCGCCTGCTCCGGTGTCGTAACGTCCATGATTACGCCGCCTTTTAACATCTGTGCCAATTCTTTATTTAATTTGTATCTTTCATTCATTTTATGTCATCCTCCTAACACTTTTCGTGTTTATTAAGAACATGTTCATTTTGAATGATACACTATATCTGGCACTTTGAAAATATCCAGTTTGGCTTATTTTTGGATGCCAGCTGGAGGGTGGGAGAATTTCTTTTTATTTCACATCACACCCTTATTACTTAACATATTTTTGAAACCAATTAGGAACATTATCCGTTATCATATACAACTCATTTTCTTTATAAACAGCAAACCGATTAAACACTGTTGTATTATCATATAAAACAACACTATCACATTTTGATTTAATTTCTTTTAAATTTTTAAAGCTTTCCGTATACCTACGTTCAACATCTACATCAGGAATACCATGCCCACCGTGTGCAACACGATATGCAATTCTTTGTTTCGCTATTTCAACACTCTCAACTCCAACATAATGAATCTCCACATAATATCCTAACTTTTTAGCTTTATCTATATTTTTCAAAACAGATTTCCCACACAGTGTCGTTTCCTGATTAAAAGAATTTTTATTATCAAAAAATTGTTTTATTTTTTTTACAGCAATTTTACCGGCTTTACTAACATCAACTAAATTATTCCATTTTCCAAAACTTTTCACTATTTCATCCGTATTAACCCTCTTCATACCTTTTAAAGAATCTAATGTTTGATACAGTGTCGACTTTCCCGCTCCATTAACACCGGCAATCAAAATATATTTCTCCATTCAGAACAAATTCCTTTCAATAACTTCTTTTTGCTTTTTCTGCAGCAAAAAATTCCCAAGCATTTCAAAAAAATCTCTTTCATCTTTGTCCTTTGCCTGCATAATAAGTTGAAGCGTATCCTCTGGCTGCAAAGTTTTCATATCTTGAAACATATTTGAATATTTATTTACATCACACATATTTGTCACCTCTCATAATATAAATTATATCATACTACATAGCCAGTTACAAGCACTTGCTCCTTTCCACCTGATTTTCACCCAAAAAAATTTTCACTATTCTTCTAAATCTGCTTAAAGTCAACACTCCTTTTTTGCATTTCCTCCGCCTGATACTGAATCAAAAATGCCTGCGCTTCCTTATTGCTTCGAATAAAATAACGTTCGCCATCCGATTCGACAAATGCAGTATTGTTTTCCATCGCCAGTCCCACTATATCTTTTTCGAGCAGCATGGCATCAAACGACCCCCGCCCTTCTTCGTTATAATGAGGACAAAAAGCCATCGGAACGATGCCCAATCCATCCGCCCAGCAATACTCCCATTCGCTTTCCTTTGAAAAAGATTGGGAATCACTATGTCCACAGCAAAACCAACAAATTGCTCCGGCACTAATTCCCGTTAATACGGCGGTATCTTTCTCATATATTTCCTTCAATTTTTCGTCCACACCATACTTTTTCCACATTTGCATCATGAAAACGGTGTCACCGCCTCCGACATAAATAATATCCGCCCAAACCAACAAATCATTGATCGTATCTTCACTGGGCGCAGACATGAGACAAAGGCACTTCACCTCACATCCCAGTTTATTATATTCTTTGGTAAACGTATCCCGATAATCTTGTGCATCCTGACTTGCCGTTCCTATAAACAGTACATTTGGATTTTGTTTCTTTGCTAGTTTAATTGCATATTTATTTAGTGGTCTTGTAGATAACAAATCGCCACTTGCTATTGCTACAATTCTTCCCATACGTGTCCTCCATTTTGCCAAAATTTGCATTTTCCCTTAATACTCTTTTGGTATCTCGCCTTCTATCCCATACATTTCTTTAAATTTTACAAGGTCAGCCTGCGTTTTGATCAACATAATTTCTTCCCATTTTCCTGTATGAATATCCTTAAAACCAGCAACCTGCTCCCCATTACAAATACTTGCTTTTATCATCGGCTTTTTATTTTCTTTATCATACGGCTTAGGTATTATTTTCTTTCTGAAAAAACGCATCGTCGGACCTTCTTTCCACTTGATTTTCCTACACTATTTCAATGTATCAAACCACTTATCATTTTCTTTATAAAAATAATATTCACTGATATTTTCATCCAGAAAAACTTTCAACATTTTATCCATTCCTTGCGCCAGTTCTTTTCCTTGCATTTCGTCTAATTCCACCCAATAGACGTCACCTTCCATCGATGAAGATAATTCTCCTTCAAAGTGATTTGTTTTGTAAAACAAAACAACATAGCGTGATCCATCATCCCTCAACCAGTCCTTTATCCCACATAACACAGGCGAAGATATCTTCAACCCAGTTTCTTCAAACACCTCACGAATCACCGCATCAGTAAACGATTCACCCTTTTCAACATGTCCACCCGGAAAAGTTATTCCTGAATAAGTATCGTCAACTTTATTCTGTACCAAAACCTTGTTTCCATCGTAAATCATACACATATTAGTTAATGTAACGATTTCTGTTCTAGGCATATATCACCATCACCCTTCCTCTGCCCGTGCCAATGACTTTTGCGTCTCAAATCCCTCGGGATATCTGCTTTTCAATTTATCGATGTTCCCCTGGAAAACATCTTCAAGCGAAATATCTAATGCGGTAGCTGCTTCTGCCAGATACCATGCAATGTCACCAAGTTCTTTTACCAAATGCTCTTTATCCAGTTCATGTCCCTGTGCCATCCATTTTTTTACAATATCAATCGCCTCTCCGGACTCTCCACATAATCCCATAACACTGTTGATCAAAACATCCTTTTTATCGAGCGCAGGATTGAGTGTTGTCATTGCTAGTTTTTGGTATTCATTTACTTTCATTTTCTGTTTCTCCATTCACATATCAAATTCCCAGATACTAAGTTTACCTTTTGCCGGTATCGGCTCGGTTTTTACTATATTTTCCAGTTTAAACCCATACCCTTCCCATTCTGTATGCTTGATAATGCTGGAATATATCTCAACATTTCTTCCACTTAATTTCTTCCTTAATTCATCGTCCACTTTTATACAATCCGCCAGGGTAACTTTTGCAATAATACAACCGCTTGGATATTCCAAATTCAGATGTTCAAATTTTTTCATTGCTTTTTTGTCAACCCCTTTGCCAGCGTGGATAAGGATTTCTCCTCTGTATTTTGTTTTCCATGTTCTAAACTCATATTCTTTCAACCCAGCTGCAATCAATGAAGCAAAAGGCTGTTTTATTGTAATTGCTTTCATTTTATACCTCTGTTTACGCAAATCCCCATAAAGTTTTCTAATCCGGAATGATTTCTATGTACACCTGATCGTATTTATGCCGCAGTTCCTGCTTTATTTCGTCCCTTACACGATGCAGGATACTGATATGAATGACGTCGGTCTGATTTCCTATGTACACTTCCACCCAGAGTTTTCGCCCGGTCTGTATCACATCTAAAAAAGTCACTTCATACGGATACTCCTGCATATGTTTATTGACAATGGCATAAATCTGATCAAACACTTCCTTTTCAGGGGCAAAAAGCACCAGATTTCGGATGCTTCGGAAAATGACTTTGACCGGCTCTTTGATCAAAAACAATGCCATGATAACGGCAACCGTCGGATCGATATAAGGAACCAGAAACTTCCCTCTTGTCTGAACCAATATCGTCTGAACGGCAAAAGCAGCCGCTACTCCCATACTGCTTACAATGTCGAGTTTCCACATATACAACTCTGCTTTGATCGTATCGGACTCGTATTTTTTACTATAATGGCTTAAAAGCAGATACATTGCCGCACATCCCAGACACACGATAAATTCAAATACCGCGATACTTCCCGCATCGACATCGTGTCCGCCCTGAAATAGCAGTTTTACATTTTCTACCAGTAAATTACAGGTCAGTGCCAATAATACGCTGTATTTCACAAGCAGAAACAACGACTCTACCTGCGAATATCCATAGGGATGTTTTTCCGTTACCGGCGTATAAAGCAGCGGAACGAGCACCAAAAAAGGACCAATCATAACCAGATCTGCCGCATCAAACAGACAGTCCGTTAAGAGCGAGTGCGAATGTGTGATCCACGCCATGATTCCCTCGGAAAGTACAAACAAAATACTTCCCATGAACGATAGCCGCAATATCAATTTTTCAATTTTCAGCTTACTTTTTTTCATTTTATGAATCCTCTTCCGTGATGTCATTCATAAACACATAATACACATCTCCATACATTTCTGTATTTCACACGGTCAATATCTTTTTCCCCAGCTTTCTTCTCACGCAGATCCAGACTACAACACCCACGATTACAATAGCACCGGAAAGCACCTGGGAAACCGCGATTCCGGTACTTCCGATCTGCAACTGATCGGTTCGGAGTCCTTCGATCCACACACGTCCCAGTGCATAACCCACGAGATAGAGTAAAAATATCTCTCCATTGAATTTCTTCTTCGTCGTAAATACAAGGATTAATACAAGAACGAGAATATTCCAAAGGGATTCGTACAAAAATGTCGGGTGTACCTGAATATACTGCACACCATTCACCGTTGTCATATGGCTTCTCATCAATTCCGTGATATTTGCCGGATTTACCTGATCCACTCTCAAACGCATGGCAAATAAACTATTGGTATATTCTCCAAAAGCCTCCCGGTTAAAGAAGTTTCCATAACGTCCAATGATCTGTCCCAATACAAGACCTCCTACCGCAGTATCCGCAAGCAGAAAGAAATTGTATTTTTTTACCTTGCAATAAATAATTGCCGTTAATACTGCTGCGATCACGGCTCCGTAAATTGCCATTCCACCACCACGTGTATTAAAGATCTGGAGTAGATCATCTTTATAGTTTTCCCAGCTGAATGCCACATAATACAATCTTGCACCAATGAGGGAAAAAATGATGGCATAAATAGCAAAGTCTGTATATACTTCTTTTTTCTGACCGGTTCTCCGCGCCTGATGACAGGCAAGCCAAAGTCCGGACAACATTCCTGCCGCAATGATCATTCCGTAAAATGCGATCGTAAATCCCCCGATGGTAATTCCTTTCGGAAGATGTGGAATGTAGAATCCTATATTAGGGAATGCAATTTCTGCTGAATTCATACTCTATCCTTTCTGCGGATATTGCTCCGCATCATACTTACAAATCCCAGAAAACTCCAAGGAATCTTCTGGGATTACCTGCTTCATTATACGTTAAAACGGAACAGCACGACATCGCCGTCCTGCACGACATACTCTTTTCCTTCGGAACGGACAAGACCTTTTTCTTTTGCTCCATTATAACCATTATTTTCCACCAGATGATCATAACTGACAACTTCTGCACGAATAAATCCGCGCTCGAAATCCGTATGTATCTTTCCGGCTGCCTGTGGAGCTTTGGTTCCTTTTGTAATCGTCCATGCTTTGGTTTCCATCTCTCCACTCGTGATATAACTGATAAGTCCAAGCAGTTTATAACTTGCTTTGATCAGTTTTTCCAATCCGGATTCTGCAATTCCAAGATCTTCCAAAAACATCTTCTTTTCTTCGTCATCCAGTTCTGCAATCTCCTGCTCGATCTGCGCGCAGATCACAAATACTTCTGAGTTTTCATCTGCGGCAAACTGACGGACTTTTGCCACATGTTCGTTTGTGGCACCATCATCTGCAAGATCGTCTTCGGCAACATTTGCCGCATAGATAACCGGTTTTGCCGTAAGAAGATTGTACTCTTTAAACCATTCTTCTTCCTCTTCGCTCTGCAGTTCAAAGTTCTTTGCAAGATGTCCTTCTTCCAAAAATGCTTTTAACCGCTCCAGCATATCCACTTCTGCTGCCAGCTTTTTATCGGCTCTTGCTGCCTTGATGCTTTTTGCCAGACGGCGTTCCAAAATTTCAATATCCGAGAAGATCAATTCCAGATTGATTGTCTCGATATCGCGAAGCGGATCAATGCTTCCATCTACATGCACGATATTGGTATCTTCAAAACAACGCACCACATGCACGATGGCATCTACCTCACGGATATTTGACAAAAACTGGTTGCCAAGTCCTTCGCCTTTGGAAGCTCCTTTTACCAAACCTGCAATATCTACAAATTCAATGACAGCCGGCACCACTTTTGCAGAATGATTCATCTCTGCCAGCACATCCAACCTCTCATCCGGCACCGGTACGACACCTACATTCGGATCAATCGTACAAAACGGATAGTTTGCCGATTCCGCTCCTGCCTTTGTCAATGAATTAAATAACGTACTTTTTCCCACGTTGGGAAGTCCAACGATTCCGAGTTTCATTTTCTATCTTTCCTTTCTTACCTAAGCCTTTATTTTCAAGTCTCTATATTATTTCATGTCACCAAGCGAAGCTTGATGACCTGCGCATGCATCAGCATGCTTCATTATATCATATTTACTCATCTTTGTCCATAAAGAACAAAGGTGCCACGCCTTACTTTTCTGCCACTTGACGCATTAAGGTTTTCAGCTGCGGATCGGTATTCTTTCATAAATTACCTCCTAAAACAGTTTTATCCTCTCGTTTATAAGTACACAAAGTCTCTCCTGCATATACTCCGGCAGAAAAGACGCTCTGCACATAGATATAAATGCCTCTTTTTTCTTAACAAGTAATCCTATCATTTTCTCCGCAGATGTACGGCTGATGCCACATTCATCGGCAAAAACCATAAAATCTTTCCTCCGTAAATTCATCTTTTTTCCATTCATGGCAAGTGCAAACTGCTCTTTATCTTCCGGCATAATAACATTAACCGGGAGCAGATCATATGCCGGCGAAAGCACGTATTTTCCGCTTCCTTCCTCCGTCTCTATAAGAGAAAAGTTTTTAAGATGCATATCCGAATTTCCGACTACAAAAGAAAAAAGTAACCGCAAATACAATTCTGTCATATCCAGTCCTTTTCGGCTTGAATATTTACGAATTATCTTTGCACATCTTTCATAAGACCCCCGGTATTTATCCTGTGTAAGCCTGAGATCCAGCTGGCAGAAATCCTCCATCGCTAACATTTTCACATCATTTTTCTCAAATATTCGATCCACTCTTTTGGTGATATACGCAAATTCTTTCCTGCCTTTCATCAGGGCATGCGGAACGGTTGAAATTCCAATCGAATCTGCCATTGTCATTACGAGCTGCTCTGCCTCCGGCAAGGAATCAAATTCCTCTACCTGCGGTTTCAAAATATAGCCACTTGGATAATTGATCAATGTTAATCTAGGCTTTTTCGTCTGAGAAAACAAGTGCAGCGACAACTTTTTCTGCACTCCGGGAACGGTATAACCCTTTTGAATCGTCTCCGTTGCAAGTTGTGTTAATGCCTGCTCATCTATCTCAATTTCCGGAAGTGTCTCTGTCATAAAAAAATGTTTGATGCACGTCTTATGCCATCCGGTTTCCTCCTTCGTTCTCAATGGTTTTCCACAGCACAAACAATTCATATTTTATCCCCCCGTATACTAACATTTCCAATCGCATCCTTGCAGGCAACCAGCAATAATCCAAATCGATCTGCTGTATCAATCTTCCAATTACGGCTGACTACATTTAATAACCATCCTTCCGGAATCAACCCATCAAAAAAAGGAAATAATGTCTTCGATTTATATTCTTTCTCCGACAATGGCAATGTAAGCGAAACCCCTTTTGCCTCTGGCTTTTTTCGATATTCCTCGTCATAGGAAAACAAATATCCCTCATCTGTCTCACGAACAACCCCGGCAAAAACATTACAAACATAAACATATGCGGTTCGAAACGAATTTTCCATCATTCATCATCCTTTCTTCCCGGAACAGTCTCCATATCAAACATGGCTAGTGCCACATTTACCTTGTCCATTCGAAGTGTTTCCTTTCCCTGTTCTAATTCCCGTACAAACCGAAGTCCCAGTCCGGACCGTATTGCAAATTCTTCCTGCGTAAGTCCTGCTTTCTTTCGATTTTCTTTTACAAAACGAGCAATTTTATTCATATCGGTCCCTCTTCTCATCTTTATACCGCAATATTACACCCAAACGGGTATAATTTCAAGATATTTTTTCATTTTTATACCCTTTTGGGTATAAATATAACCCTTATGTGCATTTCTATACCTTATCGGGTATAATTTTTACAAAATTCGCACCCACTCTTCTGCCCGATACAGTCTTCACAGTCCCGGCAGACCGGAAGCACATCTTCTTTGCTCACAAGATAGATGCCCGCCACACTCATCGCCGGCTGCATCGATCCATTTTCATATGAAACGCCTGCTTTTTCGGCATTCATCAACGCCAAAAGCGTTTCCGTCATTTCCATCTCCATGCCATAAAATCCCGGTCCAAATGCCGGACTGCAATACCTCTCTTCCATCACACTATGTTTTCTGCCAAGATACCCCTGCAGCCAGTCGCGTATCACGTCAAGACAGGCGATCTGAAAAATCTCAAAATAATACTGTTTCAGGAGAGCATCGTCTTCTGCCACTTTCCGGTCCGGCGCATGAAAAGTATAAAGATAGCCGCCCTCTACCTGACTTCGGTCAATCTTTGCAAGCACCCGGCAGGGTATCTTCTGTCCACCAAATTCAAAATATCCATCCTGAACACATTCTGCAGAAAATGGCTGCAATAACACCGGCACGCGGTACAAATACTTATATTGTTCCAAAACCGTTGCAATATTATGAATTGCCTTTGCTCTGTGTTCGCGGTACATTTCCTTATCCATCTTATCCCACGACGCAATCTGAGCCATCCGCTCCCAGATATCCTCGCGGAGATTTCCGATATTTACCGATAATATTTCTTCTTTTTGGCCTAACCGCTCTAACACCTTTTCGTACATCTCCGGCTGGTGTACCACAGTACACTGACTGCAATCTTTTATCTTCTGTCCTTTCGGGTCCAGAAAATAAGACGGTGTCCCGATACAGTTCTTCTGCAGATAAAGCGGACAGTAACAAAACAGGCAGTTAAAATTATCGACACATTCCACCTTATGACAGGGAAAATATTCACATTCTTTGTTTTGAAAAAATTTGTAACTGTTCTTTCTCATTTTACAATTTTATCCTCCGGCAGATATTTTTGTATCTTCTCACACAAAATATCGGCATCAAATTAAAAGCAACATAATGATATAGTAAAAAACGCTTGTTCGCAGGATCAGTGCCGGTTCAAAATACATGCAGCTGAAACAGAAACAAGCGCGTAGTAATATAGTTCCCGATATGATTATTAACCCAAACACTCCCCTATCGGTTAAGCTATCTTATTTTTTCTTCGTACTCCATTGCTTTCCGGAATGCCTGTACATTTTTCACCACATCGCCGTGGAACACTTTGGTTCCCGCTACGATTACATTGGCTCCGGCATCCATAACTTCGTAAATATTATTGAGATCCACACCACCATCTACTTCGATATCCACATCCAGTTTATTTTCATCAATGTAGGTGCGGAGACGGCGGATCTTATCAAAGGTATCCTTACGTATTTTCTGTCCTCCGTATCCAGGCTCTACCGTCATGATAAGAACCATATATATTTTGGGAAGAATATGTAAAACTCCATCAATATCTGTCATCGGCTTAATTGCTACTGCCGGCTTTTTCCCTGCTTTAATAATTTCATCAATCGTCGCTTCCAGATTGTCGCAGGCTTCAGCATGTACCGTAATTCCATCGGATCCCGCATAGGCAAACTCGCGCACATAACGAATCGGTTCCTGCACCATAAGATGCACGTCAAAAAAAGTATCCGTACATCCACGGATGCCTTCGATCACGGGGATTCCAAACGAAATATTATTTACAAACATTCCATCCATGATATCAATATGGATATAATCTGCTCCCGCTTTGATCACGGTGTCGAGTTCTTCTCCAAGTCTCGCGACATCAGCTGCCAAAATCGAAGTTGATAACTTATAATTCATAGTCTTCCCCCATTTTCATTAGTTGTATTTTCTCTTTTCCCATTCTTTTAATTCCTCATACATCTGAAGATAATTTTCATAACGAACCGAATTGATCTGCCCGTTCTCCAATGCTTCTTTTACTTTGCAATCCGGTTCATGCGTATGGGTACACCCCAAAAACCTGCATTGCCCCTCATACGGATGAAATTCCGAAAAATAATCTTTTAATTCTTCTTTCGTAATATCCGGAATCTTCAATGAACTAAATCCCGGTGTATCAAATAGGTACGTGGAGGCATTGATACAGAACAATTCGGAATGTCTCGTTGTATGCCGTCCTCGTCCGATTTTTTCACTTACCGAACCGGTTTCCATCTTTGCTTCCGGATACAGTTCATTGAGCGTGCTTGACTTTCCCACACCGGAAGGTCCGGCTAATACCGTCGTCTTTCCCTCCAGAAGTTTTTGCAGATCAGACAATCCGATCTTTTCCTTTGTGCTGATGGAAAGCACCTGATTGACACATTTTTCATAGATCCCCATCAGCCGAACTGCCTCTTCTTCCGACACAATATCCGATTTATTAAAACAGATCACCGTCTCGACTCCCTGTCGTTCCATCATAACCAAAAAACGGTCCAGCAGATTGAGATTTGGCATCGGGTCAGCCATGGCAAATAACACAACTGCCTGATCTACATTTGCCACTTCCGGCCGTATCAAATGATTCTTCCGAGGTAAAACTTCTTTGATATTCCCAATTTTTTCCTCTTTTGAAACAACCTGAATCCGCACATTATCCCCGACAAGCGGCTTAATCTTATCTTTACGGAAACCGCCTTTGGCTTTACATTCGTAAGTGTGCAAAGTACCGTCGTCCTCACAGTTTACATAGTAAAACCCGGCGATTCCCTTAATGATCTTTCCTGTCAATTCCATTAATTTGAAACCCTCTTAAAGGTTACATTGTATGTCGCAACCTGCTGTCCATCGCGGTAAACTGTGATTTCTCCCTGATTTGCACTGCTTCCTTTGATTCCATCCAATGTCCAAGGGAAATCATAATACGTTTTCTGTTCTTCACGAACCGTCGTCGTATTTCCATCCTGCTTCAGAATAACTTTGATTATTCCACTGTCTGTCTCATATTCAAACGGATTGGCGATCGTAACGCTTCCTTCATATGTGTACGTTTTTTCCGGTCCAAGGCTCAGTGTAACATCAACGGTACTTCCTTCTTCTACCTCATTTCCGCTTGATACGCTCTGGACACAAACACGGTTTTTCTGCGTGCTGGAATAGCTCTTTGTCTCAGAACCGTATTTCAAGCCTGCTTTTTCAAGGGCACTCTTTGCCTGACTTCTTGTCATACCGAGAAGGTTTGGCACTTTTACATATTTTGTCTCTTCTCCCTTACTTGGATAAATGGTAATTGTAGCACCTTTATCTACTTTTTTGCCGGCTGCCGGCTTCGTATAAGCTACTTTGCCGATTGCCTGGGAGCTGTAAACATCTTCACCCTGTTTTACTTTAAAGCCTTTGTCATTCAACGTCTGGTACGCATCTGTAATCGTATCGCCTGTCGTATCCGGGATGGAAACCTGCTCTACCCCGCTGCTGACGATCAATTCTACTTTACCGCCTTTTGCCACGGTAGAACCGGCTGCCGGACTGGTCCGGATGACATAGCCCTTTTCAATTTCATCCGAAGCTTCTTCGGTTACGGTACAAGTAATGTCATAATTTGACAAATCCGTCTCAACATAATCTTTAATCTTGTTTGCATAATCTTCCAGTGTAATCTCATCACCGGATGTATCAGAACCCGGTTTTGCCGTTTCACTGACGGTAGTGGATGAGCTGCCGGAATTACTTTCTGGTTTTGCACTTCCCCAGAAACCGAGGACGCGTCCAACCATATACAATATAACAAGTCCGATGATGATCGCTACTCCGATACTTCCAAATACCAGTGCTTTTTCCAGTTTCGGATCGACATCCGAATTGCTCTCCGGTTCTTCCGGCTCTTCCGGTTCCTGCGGCTCCGGTTTCTGCTCAACCGGTCCCATTCCTTTGCGGGAAGCATCGCGGAGCGTATTGACATCATCTTTTGACATAAATATCGTTCCGTCATTTTTATAAAGATTTCCGATCACTCCGTAATCTCCTGACGGATCCTGCAGAAACATTTTTAAATCTGCGATCAGATCTGCCACACAGCTGTAACGGAGTTCCGTCTTCTTCTGCATACATTTATTTACAATGTTGCTGATTCCCTTTGGAATCGTCGCATCCAATGCAGCCAGAGGCACAGCTTCTTCCTGAATGTGTGCCAGTGCGATCGCTACGGCGCTTTCTCCATTGAATGGGAGAGTTCCGCTGAGCATCTCATACATCGTCACACCAAGAGAATAAATATCACTCTTTTCATCGCTGTAACCACCTCTTGCCTGTTCCGGTGAAATATAATGCACCGATCCCATCGCATTGGCTGTGATCGTATTGGAACTTGCTGCCTTGGCAATTCCAAAATCTGTCACTTTCGCCGTTCCGTCTCGCGCGATCAGAATATTCTGCGGTTTGATGTCACGGTGAATGATATGATTGCTGTGGGCTGCTTCCAGACCGTTGGCGATCTGAAGTGCGATCCCTACTGCCTCTTTTACGGACAATTTGCCCTTTTCTTCAATATATTTTTTCAATGTGATTCCATCGACAAGTTCCATAACGATATAATACATACCGTTTTCTTCTCCGACATCATAGATCCCTACAATGTTTGGATGAGAGATGCCGGCGATGGCCTGTGCCTCTCCACGGAATTTTGTCACAAATTTTGTATCTTCACTATAATCCTGTTTTAATATCTTAATGGCAACATAGCGGTTTAACCGGTGGCATTTTGCACGGAATACATCAGCCATACCACCACTGCCAACTTTTTCAAGTATTTCATAACGATCACCAATAATGGTTCCTATACTTACCAAAATAACGCCTCCATTCTCTCTTCTAAATTCTCACAAGCACGACACTGATGTTATCTTTTCCGCCGGCCTTATTTGCCTCGTCAACCAGCTGTCTCGCCGCCTGTTCCATATCTTCCGGATTCTTCTTTATGATTGCTTCTATCGTCTTATCTTCCATCATATTCGATAATCCGTCGGAGCACAACAAAAGCACGTCCCCTTCTTCCACTTCGATTTCAAAGCAGTCTGCCTTGACCTCCGGATTGGTTCCAAGAGCCCGTGTGATAATATTCTTATTTGGATGCGTACGCATCTCTTCTTTTTGTAGTTTTCCGGACTGCACCATCTCTTCTACCAGAGAGTGGTCTACAGTCACCTGTGTCAAAGATTCTTTACACACATACAATCTCGAATCTCCAACATTGACAACATAAACTGTTTTTCCCAATACCATCGCTGCAACTACCGTCGTTCCCATACCATATAAAGACGGATCTTCTTTTGACGCCTGATATACTTTCTCATTCGCCGCCGCTACAGCTTGCTCAAAGATCCCGATCGGGGTGATCTTTGTACTCTTTTGTATCTGCGATACAATTTCCTCCACACACATTCGTGAAGCGGTATCACCTGCATTATGACCTCCCATACCATCGGCCACAATAAACAGATTTGGGAAACTTCCAATCTCCGTATCCTGACAGAAAACGTAGTCCTGGTTGGCAGTTCTCATGCGTCCCGTATCTGTTAACGAAAATGTTTGCACAGTCTAACCTCCTTATTCAGAAGTGGGCCGGTTCATAAATTGATTACGTAACTGACCGCAGGCAGCATCTATATCGCTCCCCATCTCTCTTCTTATTGTAACATTTATTCGATTTTCTTCAAGTACTAATTTAAAATCTCTAATGTTTTCTTCTTTCGAACGATGGCATTTTCTCTCTTTTACTTCGTTGAGCGGAATGAGATTGATGTGGCAGTTCAAGCCTTTACATCTTCTCGCAAGCTCCAAAGCATGGGCTTTTCCGTCATTCACACCATCGATCATACTATATTCAAAGGTCACTCTGCGACCTGTATAGTCAACATATTCACGACAGACAGAAAAAATTTCTTCGATGGAATATTTTTTTGCGATTGGCATCGTTTTTTGTCGAATTTCGTCATTCGGTGCATGGAGACTGATTGCCAATGTGATCTGTAATTTTTCTTTCATCAGATCACGGATGCGGTCGACCAGACCACAAGTAGACACCGTGATACTTCTCTGACTGATCTGAATCCCCTGTGGATGCGACAGCAGTTTCACAAATCGGATCAGATTGTCATAATTATCAAGCGGTTCGCCCATTCCCATAACGATAACATTGGATACGCGCTCACCGGTCTCCTTCTGAATCTCATAAATCTGCGAAAGCATCTCGCCGGCAGTCAGGCTTCTCGTAAGCCCGGTCAACGTGGAAGCACAAAAAGTACATCCCATCCGGCATCCAACCTGAGAGGAAATACACACGCTGTTGCCATGATGATATTTCATCCACACACTCTCGATCAGATTGCCATCGGCTAGGGAAAACAGGTATTTTGCCGTATCTCCGGCTTTTGACATCTGTTTTTTCACAAGTGTCACACCGGAAACCATGTAGTTTTCCTGCAATGGCTCCAAAAATGCTTTCGGAAGATTGGATATTTCTTCCAAATTTTCAACCTGTTTTTTATGGATCCATTCAAATAACTGTTTTCCGCGGAACGTCTTTTGCCCCATACTTTCGGCAAGTTCTGTCATTTCTTCGATTGTAAGACTTCGCAAATCCTTCTTTTCCATCTATTTCTCCTTTACGAGTCGTGCCACAAAAAAACCGTCGCTGCCATTGACACCCGGCAGGATCTGAAGCATTCCCTCTTTTGTCATCTTGTTCCGAAGCGATTCCGGAAGAAATTCATCCAGACTCTCTCGTTTCAGCGGAAAATGTTCTTCGAGATAGGCAACATTTTCCTCATTTTCCTGCGGACTGACGGTACATGTGCTGTAGATCAATGTACCTCCCGGCTTCAATGCCGGCAGAATCCCATTCAGAATCTCTCTCTGGATCGGCACAAGCTCTTCGATATGGGAAACGGCATCATAGCGTATCTCTGGCTTTTTCCCGATCACTCCGATCCCGGAACACGGAACATCCGCCAGTATAACATCTGCCATTTCTTTCCATTCCGGGTCTTCTTTTCTGGCATCCCAGACTTTTATCTCTACTTCCGGTTCGTGCAGTCTGACTGCATTTTCCCGGATCCGTATCAGTTTCTTTTCGGACACATCTCTCGCACAGATATGTCCTTTCCCTTTCAAAAGATCAGCGGCATGAAACGTCTTTCCCCCGGGGCTGGCGCACACATCAAGTACCCGGTCTCCCGGCTTTATACCGGAGATCACTCCCGGAAGCATCGAACTTTCATCCTGTACGGTAAAATGTCCTTCGGAAAATCCCGGAAGAGTTTCCACATTTTCGACATGTGTAAGGCAGAACCCCTCATTCAAATGCGGCAGCTCGTTTACTTCGATGCCTGCCTCTTCCAATTCTTTCCTTACTTCTTCCGGCGACGCATTTTTCGTATGTACCCGGATACAGACCGGTTTTGTCTCCTGAAACGCTGCCAGCATCTTCTTCGTACTCTTTTTCCCATACTGGGTCAATAAGAGCGTATAAAGTTCTTTTGGCACCGCGTACAAAAACGAATATTTGTCCACAATATCCCGCTTTTTCGCCGCAATCTCTTCGCGCAGTTTTTCTTTGTCTTTTCGCGCCAGATTACGTAACACGCCATTGACAAACCCGGAATATTTTCCCAGTTTCTTCCTTTTTGTCAATAAAACCATCTCATTGCAGGCGGCGGCATCCGGCACCTTATCCATATAAAACAACTCATAAGTTCCCATCCGCAGGATCGTGCGGATGACCGGATCCATCTTTGCTACCGGCGTATGGGAAACCGCTCCCAGATATTCATCCAGCTCGATTGCCCGTTCAATGGTTCCCAATGCTTCTCTCTGTACGAAATGCCGGTCCCTCGCCATATGCATGGTTTCTTTCCGGCAAATCTCATGAAACAATTCATCGCTATGCTTTTTTTCTTCCAATGTTCCATAGACGATATCAAATATATAATCTCTCACAAATTTTCTCCATTACTCTTCACAGCCAAGCAGGTCGCCCGCTTTCATCTGCATGCCACGCAGAAAATCTCCGGCAGCCATCCGTTTCTTTCCTTCCAGCTGAACCTGCCGTGCTTTCAGGCAGCCTTTTCCCGTCTGGATCAAAAATCCGTCTTTTTGCAGTTCCACGATCTCGCCAGGTCTGCCTTCGCTGTCATTGTCCACGACGTCAGCTTCCCAGATCTTGAGCAGTTTTCCATGATAATGCGTATACGCACTCGGCCACGAATTCAAACCACGCACATAACGCTCGAGACGAACCGCTTCTTCCTGAAAATCCAGTTCTCCCATCTCCCGCGTGAGCATTTTGGCATACGTGCTCTCTTCGTCTTTCTGCTTCACCGGCTTTACTTCACCATTTTCAATCTCTTCCAGCGTTTTCAGAAGCAATGGTCCACCGAGGGTAGAAAGCTGATCAAACAGGCTCTCGCCGGTTTCTGTACCAAGCAGCGGCACTTCTTGTGTGGCAAGCATATCTCCGGTATCCAGACCGACATCCATCTGCATGATCGTGACTCCGGTCTTTTCATCGCCTTCCAGAATCGACCATTGAATCGGCGCTGCCCCACGCCATCTCGGCAAAAGGGAAGCATGCACATTGACGCATCCATATTTGGGAAAATCCAGAATTTCTTTTGACAAAATCTGTCCAAAAGCAACGACTACGATAATGTCGCAGGAAATCTGTTTTAACGTCTCTACAAACTCCGGATCTTTGACTTTTTGCGGCGTATATACCGGAATCCCATGTTTTACCGCCACTTCTTTGACTGGTGTAAAAATGAGTTTTCCGCTGCGTCCTCTCGCCTTATCCGGCTGCGTAACAACGGCTTTTACCGTGTGTTTTTCCGATGCGATCAGCGTCTCCAGCACCGGCACGGCAAAATCCGGGGTTCCCATAAAAATAATATCCATTTAGTCCTCCATTTCCTCGTCCACATCGACAAGCTGGCCTTCTACTTTATCGACATACAACTGTCCGTCAAGATGCTCGATCTCATGGATCAAGGCGCGGGCAAGAAGTTCTTCGCCCTCGATCTCAAATTCATTCATATCAAGATCATAAGCTTTTGCGCGCACAATATTGGGTCTTGTCACGATACCGGCTTTTCCCGGTACACTTAAGCATCCCTCGCTGCCGCGCTGCTCTCCTTCGGTATGAGTGATAACCGGATTGATCAATATGATCGGAGAGTCCTGCTCCGGACTGATATCAATTACGGCAATCCGTTTCAGAATTCCTACCTGAGGTGCTGCCAGTCCGACACCGTCTGCCTCATACATCGTATCCAGCATATCCTGCACAAGCTCTCTTGTCTTATCTGTCATTTCTTTTACTTCTTTGGCTTTTTTTGTAAGTATTTCGTCGCCAATAACACGTATGTTTCTGATTGCCATAGTTTTCGTCCTTTCTTATCCATCTAACTCATACTGCACATAACATGAATGTTGTCTGTTTTCCATCCATGCGGTAATTTCTTCCTTGATTCCAAGAAGCATCTCCGTCTCCGCTCCTTTGATCATCAGCTGCCAGTGGAAGCGGTCTTTCCGCTTTCGAAGTCCACCTGCGGATGGCCCTAACACGCTGACTTTTCCGGTATACCTCTGCGAGATCCATTCTGCCATTTTTTGTAAGATTCCCTCGCACTCCTCTTTTTTTTCTGCGGATATCATCACGCGAAGCATCGCTTTACACGGTGGATATCCGAGCATTCTGCGGTACGCCAGCTCATTTTCATAGAAAATGGTATCGTCATGCTTTCGGATGCTCTCGATAACATAATGTTCCGGCTTGTAGGTCTGAATGATCACTTCGCCCGGCTTTTCGCCGCGACCGGCTCTTCCGCTTGCCTGCTGCAAAAGCTGAAACGTCCGCTCACTGCTTTGATAATCCTGCTCAAACATGCTCATATCGGCAGCAAGAGCAGCCACCAAGGTAACATTCGGAAAATCATGCCCTTTTACAATCATCTGGGTTCCGATGAGAATATCTGCTTTTCCCTCGCGGAACGCGGACAAAATTCCCTCATGTCCGTTTTTTCCGGTCGTGGTGTCAGCATCCATTCGCAAAATTCGTGCTTTCGGCATCAAATGGCGAAGCATCTCTTCGACTTTCTGTGTCCCCAGTCCAAACGTCGCGATATAGGGAGAACCGCATTCCGGACACCGCTCCGGCATCGCGACAGAATGTCCGCAATAATGACATACCAGCGTGTCCACATCGCCCACATGATTTTTATGTGCTGTCATCGATACATCGCAATGAGAACATTGTATCACATTTCCGCAATTTCTACAAGAAACAAAACCGGCATACCCTCTGCGGTTAATAAATAACATCGCCTGTTCGCCCTTTGCAAGGCACTCTTGCAGTTTCTGCTGCAAAAGGCGGCTGAACACAGAACGGTTTTTCGCTTTCAATTCTTCCCGCAGATCCACGATATCTATGTTTGGAAGTGCCGCATTACCGGCACGTTTCGTCAAACGGTATTCTTTGTAACGTCCTTCTTTTGCTGCCTGATAGCTCTTCACCGAAGGCGTCGCCGAGCCGAGAACCACACTTGCCCCTGCCAGTTTTGCCCGGTATACCGCCACTTCATCGGTGTGATACCGGGGCGAACTTTCACTGATATAACTTGTCTCATGTTCTTCATCCATAATAATGATGCCAAGCCGATCAAATGGCGTAAACAAAGCAGATCTCGGTCCTATCATTATATCAATATCCCCATTTTTTGCCATTTCAATCTGGTCTGCCCGTTCGCCCTCAGAAAGACGCGAATGCAACACAGACACTCTTCCCGGAAATCGTTTTTGAAACCGTGAAACGGTCTGAAATGTCAAGGCAATCTCCGGGATCAAAACGATCGCCTGTTTTCCCTCTGCCAGCACTTCACTGAGAAACTGCATGTAAACTTCGGTTTTTCCACTTCCGGTAATCCCATATAATAAATAGGTTCTTCGTATCCCTTTGCGATATTCTTTTATAAAATCTTCCACTATTTTCTGCTGTTCTTCGTTTAGTTTTGGTGGAAGCTGTCTTCCCTGCGCCGGTTCCTGTACCGCTTTCCGGTAAATGCGCTCTTTGCTCACGCGCACAATCCCGTCTTTTACAAGTCCATCGATCACGGCTTTATTTGCCTTGTATTTTTGGATCGCCGTACGCCGGTTGATGACATCTCCATCGGCGAGCATTCCCTCGATCAGACGTACCTTGGCAGCATAACGTCTTCGTTTATATTCCCCCAGAATGTCTTTTACTTTATTTTTTTCCATAGCAAAAGTAAGCCAGTGTTCTTCCACTGACTTCACTTTTTTTCGTATCGGAATTACAGTTTTGATCGCCTCATTCATCGTCGAGCCATAACGCTCTCTAATAAATCCTGCCACCTGCAGGAGTTCGCTTTCTACCGGCATCTGCTTTGTGGCGATGCTCACAATCTCTTTCATGCGTGAGACATCAAATGCGGCTTTTTCTGTCAAATGAATGACAAATCCTTTCAAGAGGCGGTTTCCCCGCCCAAAAGGCACCTGAACCGGAGTTCCGATCCGAATCTCCGATTCCAGGCGCTTTGGTACTATATATTGGTACGTTTTGTCTAACGCTTCGACGCTGATATCTACGATGATATCCGCAAACATTACATCACAACCTTTTGCACTACTTCATCCATGTGCATTCCGCGGGAACCTTTTACCAAAATCCAGTCGCCCTCTTTGGCACATTTCTTTACAAACGCAGCGGCCTCTTCATTGTCTTTACAATTTTTTACAGCAATATTCGAAGTTTCCTCCACTTGTTTTGCGATGAACGAAGCTCCTTCGCCCACTGTAACCACAAGATCCAATGTTTTTCCCTTCTGCGCTTCTTTTACAATAAATTCGCCGATCCCGCGATGCAGCTTTTCGGACTGTTCTCCGAGTTCCAAAACATCTCCGAGCACCACGATCTTTTGTCCCGTCTTTGCATAATCAAACAAGGCATCGATATTGCTGTTAATGGAGTCCGGGCTGGCATTGTACGTATCGTCGATCACATGATATCCATGGGCATCTTTTCGTTCTCCACGCATGGAAAACGGACGGTACTCTTTCAACGCCTGTACGGCATCGTCAAACGCCACACCAAACTGCTCCCCGAGAGCCATCGCAACCAAGGCATTATTCACATTGTGGCCGCCCATCACAGACAATTCGACTTCGCCTGTCTGTCTGCCGTGATAAACAAATTTCTGTCCGGTTTCGGTCACCGCAAGATCCGTCGCCCGCACCTCGCAGTCCGCTTCGGTTCCATAATAACAGATCGGACATTTGGCCTCGCACAATGAATATGGCACATTTTCACGGGTAATCTGCTTCATGTCGCCATTTCCGCAAATATACAATTTGCCATCGTGGGAAGTTCCGACATATTTGACAATATGTCCTTTCTCCTTGGCAATATTTTCACGGCTGCCAAGATTTCCGATATGGGACACCCCGATATTGGTCATTACTGCCGTCTGTGGTTTGGCAATTTCTACCAATCGTGCCATCTCGCCCGGAAGACTCATTCCCATCTCAAAGATCGCAAGTTCGGTCTCCGGCTCCAATTCAAACATCATCATGGCAACCCCGATCTGGCTGTTCCAATTTCCCTGCGTCTTTACGACACGGTATTTTTTCTCCAATACCGCGCTGATCATCTCTTTGGTCGTCGTTTTTCCGACACTTCCCGTCACGCCGATAACCGGAATATCAAACCGGCTGCGATAATACGCCGCTGCCTTTTGAAGTGCCGCAAGGGTGTCTTCCACATAAATACAGCAGCCCGAAGCCGCCGGTGCAACATCTTTTCGCGATGAAAATGTCACGCTGGCTCCTGCCTGCATCACCTGTGGGATAAACCGATGGGCATCTACCCGTTCTCCCACGATCGGTACAAACAGAGAACCTTTTCCGGCTTTTCGTGAATCGGTCACCACATTTGTAACAACACCATTTTCGTCTCCCCAAAGCAGAGTTCCGTCCACTGCTTTGAGGATTTCACTGATACCAATTGGAATCATCGTTCTCGTCTTTCCTCTCTATCCGATCAGCCGATGACATCTGCCATATCAAACCGGCCAGTCTCTTTTCCATTCAAAAATTTTGCTGCGGCAACCGCACCTTTTCCAAATACTGCCTTACTGTATGCCGTATGGGAAAATGTTACCACTTCATCCGTTCCGGCAAAGATCACATCGTGGTCGCCGACAATCGTTCCGCCGCGCACCGCGCTGATTCCGAGTTCTTTTTTGCCTCGTTTTTCTCTTCTCCCGGAACGGTCAAAAATATATTCATACCGGTTATCCATCGCCTCATTGACAGCATCTGCAAGCGCAAGTGCCGTTCCCGATGGAGCATCCAGTTTCTGGTTATGATGTTTCTCTACGATCTCCACATCAAATCCTTCTGCTGCCAGCACCTTAGCTGCTTCCTGCACAAGGCGCATCAAAGTATTGATTCCCAGTGACATATTGGCAGATTTTAACACTGCTGTCTTTTTCGATGCCTCTTCAATCTTTGCCAGCTGTGCCTCGTCATACCCTGTCGTACACAATACAACCGGCACTTTCTTTTCTTCACAGTATGCCAAAAGATCATCCAAAATCTTTGGTGTCGAAAAATCGATCACGGCATCGGCTTCCACATCACAGTCTTTGATGGAAGAAAATACCGGGTAATCCTTGGAACCGTCATCCACAATGTCAATTCCTGCTACGATTTCTGCTTCCGCATCTTCACTTACAATTTTTGTAATTGTCGTTCCCATAGCGCCATTACAGCCGCTCATAATGATTCTTGTCATGTCGTACATTTCCTTCCGTTGTCTTTATTTTACTTCAATCCCTGCTTTTTTCATCTCGTCAGCAAGCACTTTGGCATGCGCTTCTTCCATCTCGGTCAATGGCATACGAAGTGGTCCTACTTCCATTCCCATCATGTTCATTGCCTTTTTGACCGGAATTGGGTTCACCTCGCTAAACAATGCATGGATCAGATCCAAATATCCCAACTGCATATCCATCGCTTTTTTCGTATCACCGGCAAAGAATGCAGCTGTCATATCATGTGTCTCCTGTGGCAAAATATTAGAAAGCACGGAGATCACACCTTTTCCACCGAGGGAAAGTACCGGGATGATCTGGTCGTCGTTTCCGGAATACAGATCCACGGAACCGCCTGCCATGCTCAGTACGTCTGCCACTTCGGAAAGATCGCCTGTCGCATCTTTTACACCTACAATATTATCTACTGTCTTGCACAATTCTACTACGGTTTCCGGTGCGATCTTCACGCCGGTACGTCCCGGAATATTGTAAAGAATAATCGGAATGTTTACGCTTTCCGCAACGGCTTTGAAATGTGCTTTCAATCCGTTCTGTGTACATTTATTATAATATGGTGTTACTAACAAAAGGCCGTCCGCACCGGCTGCCTCTGCTTTTTTCGAGAGATCAACTGCAGTGCGTGTACAATTAGAACCTGTTCCGGCGACTACCGGGATTCTTTTATTTACTACTTCGCAGCAATAACGGATACACTCGATATGCTCTTCCACCGTAAGGGTAGAAGCTTCGCCTGTTGTACCGCAGATAATGATCGCATCGGTATGTCCCGCGATCTGCTGCTCGATCACTTCCTTTAATTTGTCATAGTTCACACTTCCGTCCTGATTCATAGGAGTAACAAGTGCTACTCCGGCTCCTGTAAAAATAGCCATAATTTCCTCCATTCTGCCGCGCCGCGGCGGCCATACATATATTTTTCCTGTAATATAACCATTCAGGATCCAATGTAGGGGTGTCCTAAATAGTTACGTTGTTACAAACAGTTGAGTTTCTTTGCACTAAAACTAAAAAGGATATGCAACGTTCCGTGGAATGCTGCATATCCGCAATTTCAATACTTTGTAGCACTCCATCATAAAGATGACAGTCATATACCTGTTTGATATATGCCCAGGGTTAGCAGCATCAGGTCACTGCCCCCTTCGGCAGACTTTCCTTTCTTTGAGCCATCACTTGTGTACCTGACACATCAGGAAAAATACTGATAAAGTCCGCGCCTCTACTGTTTTATTAACTTACTTTTTATCATAACACTTCTGTATGTGTTCGTCAAGAACTTTTCATGCAGTCATGAATCGGTTTTACTCTTGAAATTCTAACATTAAATCAATTCATGAATCTCCTGCAGTGATTTGACACCGATCTCGCCTTCATGGATCACGGTATAGATTCCATCTGCCGTAGCTTTTGCTGCTGCCATCGTCGTCATATATGGAATTTTTGCCTTAATCGCATTTTTACGGATGTAACTGTCATCAAATGCCTTCTCATCGCCCGTCGCCGGAGTATTGATGATCAGCTGGATCTTTCCATTGATGATCGCATCCACGATGTTTGGTTTGCCTTCCTGCATCTTATTGATACGTTCTGCCTTGATTCCATTTTCTTTCAGCAATTCGTACGTTGTTCCGGTTGCGAGAATTCCAAAACCGCAATCCTCGAATTTCTTTGCTACTTCAACGAGTTCCGGTTTGTCTTTCTTGCTGACACTCATCAGCACATTTCCTTCCTTCGGAAGTCTTGTCTGGGTCGCTTCCTGTGCCTTAAAGAAAGCCTCTCCGACATTTTCCGAAAGTCCGAGAACTTCTCCGGTTGAACGCATTTCCGGTCCGAGTACCGGGTCTACTTCCTGGAACATGTTGAATGGGAATACGGCTTCCTTCACTCCATAGTATTTTGGATTTACCGGTTTCATATTCTCGATCGGAGAAGGATTTCCGGTCAATTCTCTTGTCATGATCTGGGTTGCCAGTTTTACCATCTGTACATTACATACTTTGGATACCAATGGAACCGTACGGGAAGCTCGCGGATTTGCCTCCAATACATATACTTTTCCATCTTCGATCGCATACTGCATATTCATCAATCCGCAGACGCCCATTTCTTCGGCAATTCTGCGTGTGTAATCTTTGATCGTCTCGACAAGTTCTGCCGGAATATTTTTGGATGGAAGGATACATGCGGAATCTCCCGAATGCACTCCTGCCAGCTCAATATGCTCCATAACAGCCGGTACAAAAGCGTGTTTACCGTCTGCAATCGCATCTGCCTCGCATTCCATCGCATGACGAAGGAAACGGTCGATCAGGATCGGACGGTCCGGTGTCACACCTTCTGCTGCTTCCATGTAAATTTTCAGATTTTCCGGATCATATACAACTTCCATGCCGCGTCCGCCAAGTACATAGGAAGG